>VTLG01016268.1_pt1 | contig 43103 bp, 39 predicted proteins | sample 4694571 | NCBI WGS metagenome assembly VTLG01 (sample SAMN12604809, study PRJNA352737) | marine metagenome | biome: ENVO:00000447; feature: ENVO:00000209|ENVO:00000569|ENVO:01000036; material: ENVO:00002151; isolation source: viral sequences binned using virsorter ...
TTCGGGATCTGGTGGAAACAGCATTCAAGTATATAGGAGAGACTGTTCTGTGGGGAGGAACAGAAAAACACGAACAGGGGTACAACAGCAGGGGAGATCTTGTTGTAAAGGTCAATCCCGACTTTTATCGCCCAGCCGAAGTGGACATTCTTTGTGGAGATCCGTCAAAAGCAGAAAAGAAGTTTGGGTGGGAAAGGTTGTACACTTTTGAAAACCTTATTTCAGAAATGGTGGAAGAAGACATTGCATCCGTTTACAAGAACAACCAAGTGTAAAATTCCATTTTTTTTAAATTTAAGGCAGAAGCCATTCCTATTTAATAACACGGGGTGTGTTTCTTTGCCCCCCCCCCCCCCCATAACACCTTTGATTGCCGACGTCGTTTGAAAAGCATGGTGAAAAAAAAACCCCCGTCGAAACGGGGGCCAAGTTTACAGGGGGAGAAACCTACATTAAAGCGGTAAACCTTTGCGAAAGTTCTTTATCGCTTCACCTTGTTCGTCGTGATTTCGGGCGTAGTCTTCGGTCCAGCTAATGTCACCGTAGACTAAACGTGCGTCTTCCATCACGCTGTCAATGTACATGTCCCCATACTCCCACCTATTGTGGGTTAAAGGTGACTTGGCAGCAACGTACCATGTCGCGACGTTCTCGCCGTCTTTAGTAGTGTACGTCCTTTCGTTCTTCGGCTGTCTGTACGTTTTAAGAACACGGAACTCGAATTGACCGCTTACATAAATGGCGTAAGGATTATCTACCTCACGCATCCTGTTGTATAAAGTTACAGGCATTCTTATTTCTCCTATCTGTTGTGGCGTTATTGCCAACACCTTTGTATCACGTTGTGTAAGTAAGTGTACTCTTTTGTTTTAAAGTAGTTTATGACGAGCTTGCGAGCCGACGCGAGGTCGGTCCTGTTCACCATTTGGTGACAGTTGGAGGAGAAAGGAGGGAGTGACGCCTTTCTCGCCACTCCCAGTAGCTGGTGGACTAACTTATTCTTTGGCTTCTTCGTCTGAAGCAAACGGATTGAAGGTTTTACCGGATGAACCTTTTGGAAGTTTGCATTCTGCGTATCCAATTACGACACTTCCGGTGGCTTCGTTAACCTTAAATGAGAACTTAAACCCGTAGCCGTCTTTGACGTTCGCGACTTGTGGGTGATCGGTAAGAATGGCTTTACATTCTCTTTTAAGCATTACTTCCGCTTGTCCGTACGCTTTTAATGTTGCGGCCAATTCTTGCGGAAAATCCTTAGTTTCTAAGTCTATCCAATCCGGCTTTTCTTGGTTTTCTCTTGCGGCCATGAGTGGCCTCCTTTCTCTTGGTTAAGGCATATTTGCCAAGACCTTTGTATCATTTTATATAATTACTTCAATAACTTGTTTCACATGAAACCTTTCTTGTGCGAGCTTGCGAGCCGACGCGAGGTCGGTCCTGTTCACCATTTGATGTCAGCTTATCAGATCGTAAGAGAAAGGGCGGGACCGCCGCCTTTCTCGACGGTCCCAAGTTTGTGATTGGATGCTAGTCTTGATCTTCCCCTTCATCCGCGAACGGGTTGAAAGTTTTGCCGGATGAGCCTTTTGGAAGTTTGCACTCTGCATATCCAATTACGACACTTCCGGTGGCTTCGTTCACCTTAAATGAAAACTTAAAGCCGTAGCCATCTTTAACGTTTGCTACTTTCGGATGATCCGTGAGAATGGCTTTACATTCTCTTTTAAGCATCACCTCAGCTTGACCGTAAGCTTTTAAAGTTGCAGCCAAGTCTTGCGGGAAATCCTTAGTTTCTAAGTCAACCCAATCAGGTTTTTCTTGGTTTTCTCTTATTGCCATGAGTGGCGTCCTTTCTCTTTATTAAGGCATAATTGCCAAGACCTTTGTATCATTTTATATAATTACTTCAATAACTTGTTTCACATGAAACCTTTACCATCTCTGATCTCTGATCTGAGCCGACGCGCCAGTTGTGTTATTTGTGCCACTCTATCTGTGCCTTTTTTGCACCTAACAGTGTCATTTAGGACACAATATGCAGTGTTTACAGTGTGTTAGTAACAGTATAGGCACCTACACGATGATGTTTCAGTGTGCCTGTACCGACACTGAACCTGAACTGGTTCTGGTTTGGCCCCGATGGTTATGTAAAATTCTGTTTGTTCTCTTTTCCCCTGTAAAAAGTACCAAATCCCCCAGTATGGCCCTCTAAACACTGTCCATTCACTATAAGGTTCTAAGTGCCACTTTGATTAAACTATTTGGAATCAACTGTTTGTTGCAAAAATACCACAAAGATAAAAAAAAGGTGTTTTACACTGCAAAAACAGATTTTTGTTGACGATTCCGGCGACATCCGCTAGCGTTCGGATCGTTATGAACCAACCAAAACAGAGGAGCAACAGTGACAACATGGATTACTTTGAAACGTTACGGAACAATCGTCGTATGGACCAACTTGAACAAATGATGGATTGGTACAGTGTACAAGCTAACGACTGTCTGGAAGATCGGAACGGGTCTGACGACGACGGGTACGCTTACAACATGGGACAGTGGTCTAAACTTAACAAAGAGTACAAACATCTGGATGCCCAAACTAATTGGGGTGTTCTGGAAAACATGCTGGAAGGAATTGAATAAGATGCTTGATACTTATGAATTAAGAGACAGTATCCTTATGCTTAAACGTAAGCTGGAGGATATGGAAATGGAATTACAGAATCTCAAACGGCACCAATCAATAACAATAGAAGCACTTAACAACCTGAAAGATCAGGTAAACTCTGAAAAGGGGCATCAGTCACATTATGATTATACAGAGAACTAACACCACTTCAAACGTCACAATAATTGAACGTGTACCTAACGGTGCAGGGTTTTTGTGGTTCTTGGACGGATACTTTTACAGAACCTTGAAAGCAGCAAAGGAAGCGTCAAGTCTTTCACCTGCCATTTTTAACTTGTTTGGTGCAGATACAGAGGGAGTAGTTAAAAACCCTCGCAACATAGACCGCACTGTCTGGTTTCCCATTTCAGTACAAGACGGTACTTTTTACAAAACCACGTCGAGCCATGATGGATTGGTACAGTGGGAAAAGAGCGATAAACATGGCAAAAAACGAAAAGTAAGAGAAATTTACAAAAGCAAGGAGCTTTAAAAATGCCAAGTCAAATAGAAAAATTACAAAAAGAACTGTCGGACCAATGTACTATGTGGTCTGACGAATACGACAAGACAAGACGTGTTGAAAGGATACTTCCTGTCCTGTTACACCCTTGTGCAGGAGATCACCCAACAATTGAAATTGCTTTTAACGAAGTAAAGCTTTGTATTAAAAGGCTTCATACGGAACGGAGTACTTCTTTGGATACTTTTCTCGAAGTGGCACGACTGTGTAACACTCTTCACAGGGAACTGTCTCGTGCCTTACTGGAAAGAGAAGATTACTACAAAACTGTTCCTGACCCTGACGAAGAGAAGGATATTACTCCATGATGACACTTAAACAGGCGAAAGCCATAGCTGGGCAGCTTGGACAAGCGTCTAAAATGCCCGGTTGGACGTATGGGTTACCTGCTGCTAAAGCGCAGTGGGTTCCTGCTCTTTGTCAAGAGCGTGGATGGACTATTCCGCCACAGTACGGGTGTATGTTTGGAAGTTTACTGTCTGAAATAGATGGTTCACCCTGTTTTGTTTGTTACGCTGACGACAAAGGTAACTATAATTATCCAAGTGTTCACGTAGGCCAGTTAAAGCGGTGTATTGGTGTATTTAATCCTTTGTGGCGTGACGCTATGGTTAGATTGATAGGACACTACACAGATCCTGACGAACCGCATTTCAGATGGTTGGATAGTGGTGACCTGCTCAACGCCAAAATGCTGGCAGACATTATCTGGATAGCTGAACAATTAAAGTGGGTAAAATTCTGGTTACCTACACAAGAGCGTAGATTGGTGAGTAAACTGGACAAGGTGCCACCTAATCTGGCTATACGAATGTCTTCTCCATCCATAAATGAACACAAGGTACAGACCTTTCGTGATTTTATCAGTTCAAGCAGTATCAGCAACACAGGCGACCACACTTGTCCGTCTGACCAGTATGACAACACATGTGGTCCGTGCCGTGCGTGTTGGGATCCTGCCCACTCTCACACTATCTACAAGGAGCATGACTGACATGGCTGACAACACCTTTTATGAGTGGTACATTATTGAAAAGGAACACTGTAAAAAGCTACAGACACAGATAAGGGATCTTGGAGATAAGGTAGCCCTGCTTGAAAACAACGTTTACGAATCAGGAAAACAACTCAACTTGGCACTTAAACACAATGCAGAATTAAAAGAGCTGATAAACTTAAAGCTGAAAAATTGGAGCAATTAATCAATGGTAAAAAAAAGAATACACATTAATCAGCACGTGATTAAAAGGAACGCTAAACATGGTGAATGTAAACCTGTGATTACGTGCAAAACATATAACACAAACGACTACTACACTGAATTATCCATACTTGGTCCGTGTAGGATTATGTACAGGCCGGACAAACCACTGTCTTGTGGTGCAAAGGTCTGGATTGAAACTGATGCAGAAGTAGAAGGATCTGTTATAGCATCTTCTATTTACAGTGGCAGAAAACCACCAAAAGATCCTGTATCAAATATATTTGAAGAAGCTCACGAATTTCATAAGAAATATTGGGCTTTTAAAGAACACTGTGAGATACCCAACAATTTAGCAGGGGATCTGGCACGTGTCGCTGACGCTAGTGACGTCGGTGAATTGAGTCTGGAAGAAATAAATGATTATCTGAATGGTTTGGACAGTCACATTGATTCCAGAAATTCTGAAACTTCAAGCAAAAAGGAGCAATAATTATGCCGCTTGATAACTATCCGGTAGCTACGCTGCCAAATAACCCCTTTCCAAATAACGACGATCTATTCTTTGGAACAGAAACAGAACCTTTAAAAGGCAACCTGTCCCACAGACCTACCGGACGTTGGGAAGGGATCTATCGTACAGATAACGGCGAATGTCTGGGTGTACATAAAGACACTTACACCCTTGTTCAAAACCGTGACTTTTTTAACGGGGTCGAAGAGAAACTTATGGAATACTTTGAACCTGATAAGTTACAGGACATTGTTGTTAAAGATACTATCGGACGGGGCGGTGCTGCTTCTATTCGGGAGTACCGCTTTAACAAGATCAAGACCTACATACAAACAGAGAGACATAGCACGTCTCTTTTGTTTCGGGTCATAGGATGGAACTGTTTTGACGGTTCTGCAAAGGCCAGAATAGTCTTTGGCAATATCGACACATTCTGTACAAACGGACAGATAACAGGTGAATATCAGGCTACGTCAGCTAAACGTTCGTCCCGTTTTGAAGTAAAGGGCTTTATTAACAGGATGGAAAAGGGACTGACAGAGTACAGCCATAACATGAAAATGTTACAACGGTATGCTGACACACCTACATCATTGCCGTACGTTACAGAGTTCTTTGACAGTTTGATTGGTAAAGGTACAAATAATATATCAGAACGTACTTCTACCAGATTAACAGAACAGTATGTAGATGTTGAAGCACCTACTCGCGGAAGCAATCTGTGGGCTGTTGTTTCTACACTTACTACTTACAGTAGTTACGCAGATATGGTTCCTGTTCGTAATACTGGAACTGATCACACAGGTGTTACTCTTCTTGAGCGTCAATCTAAAGTTAATAAGTGGCTTGGGTCCAGTAAGTGGGACGTCCTGTGTAATAAAAGTGTAATGGCTGCTTGAGTATGGCATACGCTGTATTCTGGTTAGGACTTATAACACTTGTTTTTGTTTTAGCAGTGCTTACTACTGGGTAAATTAAAAGGAAAGGGATAAAATAAGGGTTAGGGACAATGGCTATGTCTCTGACCCTTTTTTATTATTGTTATCGGTAATGATAAACATATTTATACAAACTGCGCTTGTTTGCATCAGTTTGAACATTTATCACGAAGCACGATCCCAATCGGTGATAGGTCAGCTAGCAGTAGGCCAGACGGTCTTAAATCGTGTCAGGGATAGGCGTTTCCCTTCTTCGGTATGCGAAGTAGTCAAACAAGGCCCAAGCTACCGTACGGGGCTTAAAATGCCTGTACGGCATAAATGCCAATTTTCGTGGTGGTGCGACGGCAAAAGTGACCAGATAAAAGACAAACACGCTTGGAGCATTGCAACAGCGTTAGGAAAAGAGTTACTTGAAGGACATTACATGGACCTGTTTAACGGTATTACACATTACCACGCACTCAGTGTCGTTCCTGCTTGGGCTGCACAAAAAACATTTATTGTTCGCATAGACGATCACTTGTTCTACAGGTGGGAAAGATGACACGTACATTCAAACGTAATCCTTACTGGAAAGTACTAAGGCACTTTGGATCCAAAATTAAACAGTCTAGAAAAAAGGACACTAAAAGAACAGAAACTAAAAGGGATCTGCGTAAACATGTACATTCTCATAACAGTAAACAGACAGATAAGTAGGTACACTGTTTGTTGCATTTTTGCAACACGAAAAAACTTTTTTAGCACCGACACGATGAATTTTGATGAATTTTGTTGACATCGTTCGCCGCGATCTTGTAGGTTCTGGTTGTTTCGGACAGAACCGACACGAAAAAGATTTTGAAAACAATATAAAAAATATATTAGATTCAATTAGTTACTGTTAGATAAAGGAGCTTTCAATATGACTAAATCGGTATATAACGAAATTAATTTAGGTTTTTGTTCTTTAGAAATCTACACAACTGAAGACGGGATTCAGTGCGCTAGATTAAAAAATGCAACAGACAAACGTTCTTCGTTTGAAGCAAAGGTTGGATTAAATTGGATTGTAGTTCCTGATCGAGATATATACACAGAGAAAGTAGAGGAGTAGTCTAACATGATAGGAAACATGACAATCAAGGTTGACTACTTTGGTGACGAATACATTACTTACCTGTACATGCGTGATTGGGACGGACGTGCCGACGTTATCAATATAGGTACTTCAGACAACGAAGAACAAGCAAAACTTTTGGGGATTTCCTACTACCTCAATCTTATCCGTGCAGCCCGTTCTTTATCTCTTGTGGAACACACACCTGTATCCAAAGATCAACTTGAACTTGGTTTAAAAGATGGGTAAGTGGCAAAAGCACGTAGCTTGTGAAGAGTGTGGTTCTTCAGATGCCAACACTTTGTACGAAGATGGTTCTTACTGGTGCTATAGCTGTCATACCTACACACCTAAAGACAAAAAAGGAGATAATAACAGTATGCCTACGTCCATAGCAAACTCAGTACGAGGTCAATTTGAACAGACTTCTCTCAAGTATGTAACGGATCTTAAAACATCTGCAATAACAGACAGGGGGATAACTCTTGAAACCTGTAAGAAGTATAGTGTTAAAACAGTTACCGATGAAGATGGTGACATAACACACCATCAATACCCTTATTACGATAAACATAATTCTCTTGTGGCTTATAAAATAAGGGAAGTAGCAACAAAGAATTTCCGTACTTCAGGTAACTGGCCTGTCACAGGTTTATTTGGACAACATCTTTTTAACAGTGCTGCTAAATATATTACGTTGTGCGAAGGTGAACTGGACGCAATGGCGGCACATCAAATGCTTGGTAACTATCCTGTTGTATCCATTCGTAATGGTGCAGGGTCAGCTTTAAAGGATTGTAAACGTTCCTTTCAATTTCTTGACACTTTTCAAAATATAGTCCTGTGCTTTGATTCGGATGACGTTGGACGTAAAGCTGCACAAGAAGTAGCTGACCTGTTTGCACCGGGCAAGTGTCACATTCTTACAACTAATCTCAAAGATCCTTGTGAATATCTTACCCAAAGAAAAACAAAAGACTTTGTTTCTGAATGGTTTAATAACAAGAAACCATATAGGCCAGATGGTATTATCTGTCTTTCTGACATGTGGAAAACCTTGTCCACACGAGATGAAATAGTTTCTGTTGACTACCCGTGGACCGAAACGCAACGTTTGACATACGGCATGAGAATTGGAGAACTGTGTACTTTTGCAGCAGGAACAGGTGCAGGTAAAAGCACAACTGTCCGTGAACTTGCTTACCACATTCTTATGACAAGTACCTACAAGATAGGCATGATTTTCCTTGAAGAAAGTATAAAACGTACAGGTCTTGCCCTTCTTGGTATCCACGCAAACAAGCCCATGCACCTTCCTACGTGTGAATACACTCAGGAAGAGTTCAAAGAAGCTTTTGATGCTGTCAGTGCAAATGAACGTGTCTTTCTGTTTGATCATTTTGGATCGTGGGGCATAGAACAACTACTTTCCCGTGTCCGTTTCATGGCAAAAGGGCTGGACTGCAAGTTTATTTTTCTTGACCACATTTCCATTGTTGTTTCTTCACAAGAAATTTCAGATGAACGTCGTGCCATAGATGAAGTAATGACCAAGCTTCGGATGCTTGTACAAGAGCTTAACATCCATCTTGGCATCGTTACCCACCTTAAACGAGTACCTAATGGTGGACATGAAGAAGGACATCATGTATCACTTAGTCATCTTCGTGGCAGTCAGGGAATAGCTCAATTGTCAGACATGGTTCTTGGGCTGGAGCGTGACTCACAAAATGAAGATGAACTGATACGCAACACTACACTGATACGGGTGTTAAAGAACAGGTTCAGTGGTGATACCGGGCCAACGTCCTACCTGAGATACGACAGGACAACTGGACGACAAACAGAAATTGATCCTGTTGAACATGAAGAAGATCAAACAGACGTAGAGAATTAAAAAATTGAAACTTGTTCTGGACATAGAAACAGACGATCTTGACGCTACCTGTATTCACGTAGTTGTTTGCAAAAATATAGACACGGGAAAGGTACGTTCTTTTCGGGAGTGGGAAAAGGAAAGACTTCAATCATACCTTAACTCTACTGAACAGCTTATAATGCATAACGGTATTTCATTTGATCTTCCAATACTGGAACGACTGTGGGGAATTTCATTTCCTTACACTAAAGTTCTGGACACACTTATAGTAAGCCAGTTAAATAACCCCATACGGGATGGTGGTAACAGTCTGGAAAACTGGGGCAATATCCTTGAGTTCCCTAAGATGTCCGCTCCTTCATCTTTCAAGGCATATACCCCACGAATGCAGCTTTACTGTGAACGTGACGTAGCTGTCACAGAAAAGGTTTACCACCATCTCCGTTCCACCATGAAGGATTGGTCACGTCACTCTGTCAAACTGGAGCATACTATACGAAGACTTCTTGACATCCAGAAAACAAACGGGTTCTTTATAGACAGGGAAAAAGTACAACTTCTGGTTTCATCCTTGTCTGATGAAAGTGGAGAGATCCAAGATTATCTTGTTGAAGTATTTGAACCAACAGTCAAAGAACTTAAAACCAAAACAAAGATCATCCCATTTAACCCACAAAGCCGTAAACAGATTGGAGAACGTCTGGTTAAACGTGGATGGAAACCTACACAATTTACAGAAAAGACAGGACTTCCTGTTATAAATGAAGCAACTTTGAAAGAATGCACTTTACCAGAAGTGGAACACATACAAAAATATATGTTACTTAACAAACGTACTTCCCAAATCTCTTCTTGGGTAAAGGCAATCAACCCACACACAGGCCGTGTACATGGAAACGTTATTACAATTGGTGCTGTAACAAACCGTATGAGTCACAACTCCCCAAACATGGCTCAAATACCAGCTTCTTATTCACCGTACGGAAAAGAATGTCGTGAGTGCTGGACAGTGGAAGACGTTGATAACTACCGTTTGGTAGGAGTTGATGCGTCTGGGTTAGAGTTACGCTGTCTGGCCCACTACATTGAAGATCCAAAGTACACAAAGGAAATACTTGAAGGTGACGTACACACAGCTAACATGAAAGCTGCTGGTATAACAGACAGGGATCAGGCAAAAACCTTTATCTACGCTTTCCTTTACGGTGCAGGACCAGCCAAGATTGGAGCTATTGTCAACAAAAGTGCAGGTGCAGGTCATAACCTGATTACCAAGTTTCTTAAAGCGATGCCCAAATTGTCTGACTTTAGGGAACGTACCATGACAGAAGCTGAAGAAACCGGAATGATGAAAGGGCTGGATGGAAGATATTTGCACAGTAAAAGTACACATTCAGCAGTTAACACGCTTCTTCAAGGTGCAGGTGCCATCATATGCAAGGAATGGTTATGTCACATAACTGATTACATACGTGAAAAAGGGTTGGATGCTAAAGCTGTTGCCAACATCCATGACGAAGTGCAGTTTGAAGTACACAAAAAGGATGCAGACACTTTTTCTCTCCTTTCAAAACGGGCTATGAAAGATGCGGAAGATAGTTTGAATGTGCGCTGTCCTCTTGACAGTGAAGCAAAGGTTGGATTAAATTGGTCAGAAACGCACTAAAATACTTTCTAAATGAGAAAGAAGCACGTAAGTGGATGTTTAGAGGATATATTATCTGGTCTATGTGTGCTGACCTGTTCCTTATTATTGGTTTAATTTATTTGGTCTTTAAATAAAAAATGATTGATGAAGTAATTATAAAGCCTGACTGGATCAAACGAGCCAGAGAAAGGTCTAAAAAAATGGGAGTGCTTCGACATTCTATTTCTGAAGGAAAGGGAAATGTACTTGGATTTATTGGAGAGAGTGCGGTCCTTCCTTTTATTGACAAAGGAAGTATAGTTAATACGTATGACTACGATATCAAGACCCCCACAAGTACTATTGATGTAAAGACAAAGAGATGCAAGTTTAAACCACGTAATAATTACATGTGTTCTATTGCTGCATACAACACACAACAGGACTGTACTCATTACGTATTTGTACGAATGCTTTCTGATTACTCAAAATGCTGGGTACTTGGATACATTGGAAAGAAAGAATATTTTGACAAAGCAGTATTTCTTAACAAAGGAGAGGAGGATGGTGACAACGGTTATATAGTAAAAGCAGACTGTTACAACCTGCCGATAGAAAAACTTTACGATATTGAATTTTTTTCTTGACACACAATTCTGCGTTGTTTAGGGTGGGTTTACTTTGAAACTTAAATTGAAACTTGTAGAAAAGGAAAGAAACCAATGCCAGTAATTTCTGGAAAAGCATACTGGGCGTTTATCGACAAACCTCGTACTTCTCCGCTTGACCCGGATAAGCCACGTTATTCTCTGGATGTTGGTAACCTTGATAAATCAAACATCAAGCTTGCCAAAGATCTTGGAATGAACGTGAAGATTGACGATCCTGATTCGGGTAAAGTAAATGCAGGTCAACGTGAAAAGTATGTCACGTTACGTGCATACGGTACGGATTTTGACGGTAATCCCAGACCTCGTCTTCCTCTTGTAGATGCATCCAATCGTCAACTTGAACAAAAGATGTATCGTCGGTTAGGTAATGGATCTGACGTTAATGTCAAATTCCATTCCAAAACAACCAAAGCAGGGTTTGTTCAATTTCATCTTGATGCCATACAGGTTATCAACTTGCTTGAATATGACCCGCCGGAAGATGACCCGGAACAGGACGTTACTTTTGACGTAGTCAAGGGCGGCTATGAAGTTGAAACAGCAGAAGACGTTCCCTTCTAATTAGTCCGTAACTTCAGAGGTGGTGGCAGCAATGACTACTCGTAACTTATCCACAATACCGCAAGACTTTCAATCTTTATGGGACAACGCTGTTGCTCCTTGCAGCGAAGACCTTAAAGTCTTTTGTGATAATGTGGGTGCTGCCATCACCTCATCTTTTATGGAAAAGGACAGGAAAAAGATTACGTTAAGGATGTCCAACGTTGGGAAACCTTTTCGCAAGCTGTGGTACGAAACACATTATCCTGAAATAAATGAAGAAAACAGAAACGAATACAGCCTGATGTTGAAGTTTCTGTACGGTCACATTCTGGAAGAACTTCTTGTTCTTCTTCTTAAAACTTCAGGACACTCTGTAGAAGAACAGCAAAAGGAGCATGACATAGACGGAGTTAAAGGTCATCAGGATGCGCGGGTAGATGGGGTACTTGTTGATTTTAAGTCTGCTTCAGGACGGTCCTTTGCAAAGTTCAAGAACCAAAGACTTGTAGAAGATGATCCGTTTGGCTACGTAGGTCAGTTATCCGCATACGCTGCTTCCAGTGATGACAAGGAAGCTGCCTTCATTGTTATAGACAAACAGTCAGGTGAAGTAACAGTAATGCCTCTTCACAAAATGGAAATGATAGATCCTGAAAAAAGAATACAGGATTTAAAAGCTGCTTTGGACAAGGACGTTCCGCCTGACAAATGTTACTCTGCCGTTCCTGATGGACAATCAGGTAATTTAAAGCTCAACTCCAACTGTAACTGGTGCAGATTCAAGTTTGATTGTTGGGCAGATGCAAATGATGGTAAAGGGTTACGAGGTTTTAAGTACGCCAACGGCACCCGTTATCTTACACACGTTTCAAAGGCTCCAAATGTCCCAGAACTTACGCCCGGTTTTTAGATCCAGATTTGAAGAGACAGTGTATGAAGACATCTTGCACAGGGAAATTTCTGCTTCTTACGAACCTCACAAGATAGAGTACACAGTTCCTGAAAAAATAAAAAAATATACTCCTGACTTTATTTTAACAAATGGAATCTACATCGAATGTAAAGGATGGTTTCCTTTAAAAGACAGAAAGAAAATGATATTTGTGAGAAGTTCCAACCCTGCTCTTGACATCCGATTCATTTTTATGGATGCTGACGTAAAGACACGAAAGGGAAGTAAGAAAACTCTTGGCACGTGGGCTACTGAAAATAAGTTTATGTGGGCCAGAGAAACAATACCTCAATCATGGGTCAATGAAAAAGAAAACAAGAACAAGAACAGGACACACAAGGACGTCCATCACTGTCTCTACCTCAAGGGAGCCTATAGAGATTACTCATGGACCTGAAACATCTGTGTCATGCTACAACCCTGCGTGGACAACTTTTTCACAAAGGTACTTGTTTAACGAAGAACAGGAAGACAGAAAAGAAACAAGCCCGGAGCGTGTCATGTTTATAGCAGTGTTTCTTCAGTCTCTTCTGGATGCCACAAAACCAGAGTACGACGGGGAACCTCGTTCTTCTAAAGCAAACCGGACAACTGCGGTCAAGTGGTTTACAATGCCAGCATGTGTAACAGCTTCAACATTTGAACCTATTTGCGAACTGGCGGGAATTGAGCCTGACTACGCACGAAAGTATTTCAAAATGGTAATGGATGGAGAAAGGGAATTTACGTACAGAAGAATTAATATTCTGTTAAATTCATCCAAGACATGAAAAAAGATTCAGTTTTTGATCTCAATGCTCAACAAAAGGTTCTTTATAATGATATACATACTCTTATTATTTCTTATATAAAACCCAAAGATCCTGAGTCATTGAGCATGACTGCTGGAACTCTTCTTGCTGTAGCTATTCAGCTTTATGTAGCTGCGTGTAAAGATGAAGAAATATGTGACTTGCTGGAAGATACCAAAAAGCACGTACCTAAACTTCGTGAGTTCATAAAAGATAATCTACGTAAACAAACTGTACATTAACAAAGGAATTACTATTTTATGATCACCCTCATTATTGCAACCATTGGCTTTGCCATTCCCATTATGTTCTTTACCGCTCCTTCCACACAAGAGTTTCTGGACAAAGCAAAAAAGGATATTGAGAACGGAGCTACGTGGGACTATGTAGGCGCACAGAGTCTGGATCCTACAGCCAAGTCCATATACCTTCAAGGTACAGAGGGCAGCGAACCCTTTATTCTATTCAAGCTCAAGAAATAACGTTTATGTTAAAGGTGTATCTTATTTCGGTGCTTGTTATAACAACCAATGACATCCCATCAGGATGGCTTCAATATACTAAAGGATATTCAGATCAAAAGACCTGTGAAAAATATATAAAGGACAATGCAGCAAATATTATATGGCAATTACAGAACTACCTGAACAAAGACCGTCTGGTAGCCATAAAGGAAATGAAGTGCATGACTACCAAAGAAGCAGTAGATCTTAACACAACGTTGGGACATTAAATAATGGTAGTTCTGATAGAAGAAGCGGAAGAGGAGCAAGAAATGGAAGATAACGTTAACAACCCACCACATTACAATCGAAAGAACATAGAAGCTATCTGTGCTATTGAGGCCAGCATGGATGAAGAAGAGTTTCAAGGATATTTAAAAGGCAATACACTAAAATATATCTGGCGTTACAGATATAAAACACACCCAGTTGAAGATCTAGAAAAAGCACAGTACTACCTTAACCTCTTGATAGATAGGGTCAAAGAATATTATGGAAGCTCGTCGAAAAGCTCCTGATCCAAAACATGACTACATGAAATCAAGGCGTAATGCCATGATCCTTGTACAGGACATCAGAAGACACAGAAGAAGCAACGGCCTTAAAGAAGCTGACATATGGTGTGAAAAACAAAAACTGGGTATGGACTATATCTGGGTAGTACGAAGTAACATTAAACTAACTATTTAACCTGTAATTTTACAACACAAAGGAGCATCCCAATTATGTCCGTAATGGAACGTAGTAACGAAAATCCCATGTTTCGATCCCTCTTTAGTGAGCATATCTTTAAAGAGAAGTATAAACATGAAGGGTGTGAAACGTGGGCAGATCTGGCACGTACCCTGTCGTACGATGTTTGTGATAAATTTTTAAGTGAAGACGAGATCAACGAATTATCCAACATGATAAGTGATCTCAAGTTCATTCCCGGCGGCAGGTATCTTTACTACGCAGGACGGGAAAACAAGTTCTTTAATAACTGTTTCCTTCTCAAGGCTGAAGAAGATACACGGGAAGATTGGGCAAACCTTTCATGGAAAAGTGAAAGCTGTCTGATGACAGGCGGTGGTATCGGTATAGACTATTCAGTATATCGTGGTGCAGGAGAGATCCTTCGCGGAACAGGTGGGACTGCATCTGGTCCTGTCCCAAAGATGCAGATGATAAATGAAATAGGCAGACGTGTTATGCAGGGTGGAAGTAGAAGGTCTGCTATTTATGCCAGCCTTAACTGGAAGCACAAGGACATAAATGAATTTCTGGTATCAAAGAACTGGGATGCCATGAAAATCTGTGGACGTGAAGAAGATGGTGATCTTATCACGATGGGTGACCTGAAGAAAAAGAATTTTAATTTTCCGTGTCCGATGGACATGACAAATATTTCTGTTAATTATGACACTGACTGGCTTCTTGAATATTGGGAAAGCGGAGAAGTCGGTGACGTGTTTACGCAAAATGTAAGACAAGCTTTATCTACAGGAGAACCCGGATTCAGTTTTAACTTCTTTGACAAGGAAAACGAAACACTACGTAACGCCTGTACAGAAGTCAGCAGTTCTGACGACAGTGACGTGTGTAATCTGGGCAGTATTAATTTAGGGCGTATTGGATCAGTAGATGAACTGTCAGATGTAGTAACGCTGGCTACCAAGTTCCTTATCTGTGGAACACTCAAGGCCAAACTTCCTTACGAAAAGATTTATGACGTAAGGGAAAAGAACAGACGTCTTGGTCTGGGTATCATGGGTGTCCATGAATGGCTTCTTAAAAAAGGACACAAGTACGAAGTTGTTCCTGAACTTCATAACTGGTTGTCTATTTATAAAGGAGTAAGTGACAAAACTTCTTCTTCTTTTGCAGATGAACTTAGCCTTAGTCGTCCAGTTGCAACTAGGGCAATAGCTCCAACAGGTTCTATTGGAATACTTGCTGGAACAAGTACCGGAATTGAACCTATATTTGCCGTAGCTTATAAAAGAAGATACCTTAAAGGGGGCAACAGATGGCACTATCAATATGTTATTGATGCGGCTGCACAAGAAATCATTAAAATTTATGGTATTGATCCAGACAGTATTGAATCTGCGATAGATCTTGCGGAAGATTATGAACGTCGTATCAAGTTTCAAGCGGATGTCCAGCAGTACGTTGACATGTCCATCAGTTCTACCATCAACCTGCCAGAGTGGGGAAGTAAATTAAACAATGAAGAAAAAGTGGAACCGTTTGCTAAAACACTCGCCCGATACGCTGCTAATCTTCGCGGCTTCACTGTCTATCCTAACGCTTCTCGTGGTGGGCAACCTCTCACAAAAGTCTCCTACGCAGAAGCCATTGATAAACGAGGAGAAGAGTTTGAAGAAATAGTACAAACACACGACATCTGTGACATGACAGGTTACGGAGGTACGTGTGGCAGTTAAAGATACTCTTGAAAAAACAACTCCAATCCACACAAAAGATTGGTACATTAAATGGGCAGCATCTGTTATTCTCTTATTCGGAATGCTTCTAACTGCCAACAATGTGTATCCTCTCAATCTTGTGTTTCATGTTGTTGGGTTAAGTGGCTGGTTCATAGTTGCACTGATCTGGAATGATCGTGCGCTTATTGTTATAAATGCCGTTTCAATTGCGATTCTTATGAACGGACTGTTGAGATACATGCTTGAACATGGATTTCTTCTGAGAGCCTCTTAGATAAGGCTGGGTAAGAATTGGGGTCTTTGGGGTAGGGTAGGTCCACTCACATACTACAAGGCCACTCACGCCTCAAGCACGGGTGTCAGTTTTTCAAGTTATTACGTTGTATCCCTTTGTACTTCTCAAAACTCCTCATTCCACCCAATCCTAACAGACTGAGGGTCAAAGGCATGAGTCCTTCTGTTTCAAAGATGGGAAGTACGAGATCTGAATCCATTACTGCAAACATCCACACTGTTATAGGTTGAAAAATAAACTGCCACCCCAACCCGAAAGCACATATCCACATGATGGCCGGTCTAGCCCCGGCGATAAACACAGAACTTGATTTTGCTTGTTCTATATTCGCTTGTGCTTGTGCCAGATCCAGAGAGATGATTTGTGACTTGAGTTCTGCATTAAGTTTTGTCTTGAGATCCTTGTCCTCTACAAACTTGTCAAGAACTTTACCAGCTACGCCGACTACTGACTCAACTATTCCCAACATTATTACTCTTCCTCTTCTGTGTATCCCATTGCGTCACATATAATGGACATTACCTGTAGTTTAACTTTATCCAGCATCACATACAAACTGGAAGCACTTATGTCTCCTGCCATTCGGTCCCTCATCACGTTCCGTTTGTCAAAGGTAAGACAAACTACTCCGACAATATCTTCGTTATCTTCAATGTTGGTCATAGTTTGTTCCATACACTTGTAAACTTCTCTTCTGCTTTCTACATATTCGTCATGGCTACGGACACTTGAATAAGAAACTTCCGTAGTTTCTACTTTACCAACTCTTGGAAAGCTCAGTATATTGTTTGTAGTAGGAGTATCACTATCGTTGTCATCCATCTTTAAGTATCTCCGTGTAGTACCGTCGTTTGTACCCCTTTTTAAGTCTGTCCTGCCACACTGAATTAACCAGACCGTCGCAGTAAATATCTATATTCAGATCCAGTACGTCACTGTCCAGCATCTGTTCCACATCCTGTGCCAAAGCCAGCAACTCTCCTGTTGTCCAGAACTTTGGCTGGTCCTTCTTTCCGGTTTCCACTCCTACGTGCATGTACTTTGGCTGACCGTCTTCACGCTTGTCCTTGTGATCTTCCGGTCTGTCAGAAAGGGAAGAGTCAAAACCGTACAGGTGAAAGTTACGGAAACCAAGAGTGTGAAACAAACCTACAGTTCTGGTAGCTGCACATGTTCCACCTGTGATGAGATACTTGCCAGCAAGAAACTCGTACTTGGCTACAGCTTGAGAGAAAGCGTGGAACCCTACGATGTTATCTGTCTTTGTCATTATATATTCAAGCACACTTGTGTCTGTCATGGACGCAACGAACATCATGGTTTCTTTTGGGATGTTGTCGAACAGGGTCTTTCGCACCACACCGTGTGTAGACTCTCCTTCTATGGAACGAGGATCAAGGATGGTACATCCATATGGAATGATTCCATGTTTGATCAGTATGGGTAACGAATGCTTTACACACACAACCCTTGCATCTAGCTCTTCCTTCTTTTTCTTTATTGCGTCAATGTAATTTTCAAGAGAAGGACCAGCAGATACAACAAGCATATGTTCGTTGTTTACGTGTCCCTTTTCATTTATCCACTTCTTTAGCTTGGGTGTGTTTGTTTCGATGTTATTCTTGATGTGTTCTTTAGGCATACAGTCACGAGGGTGGACCTTGATGGGAACACGTCCTGAATTTATGTTAGGCGGCAGGGTAAGTTTTGAATCACGAAGAATAATGGCAAGATTGGTTATGCCTCCCCCCACAACACCGTCGTTAGTGGCAATGACAGCTTTGGTAAATTTTTCGTCTACGTCCTTGTCAAATACTTCGTTACACCCAAACTTTGTAATGTCTGGTCCTACATCCCCATTAGAGTCGGGGGTGTAAAAGTCATCAAATAAGACAACAGGAAGATGCTTGACAGAATTATAATCAGATCTGATGGTTTCAATACTGTGTCCTCCGTCAATGTAAACAAACTTTGGCTTGATGTTATGTGTGTTGCAGTAGTCCTTGTTCTTCAGGATCTTTAAAGTTTCACGAGTGTTTCCCTTGAAGATGCAATACGTAAATTCCTTTCCGTTTTTTGCTGCTGTCTGTGCAAAAGTGTGCAGGTGTTCCTTTACTTCTTCTTCACTGTAGTGTTTCTTTACATTCTTTTCTTCCAGATCATCCTGTTCAGTAGCGTCTTCAAACAGGTCGAACCCCGTGTAGTGAACTTTTTTCTTTCCGATTTCAAACAGGGCAGACGCCATCTTGACAGCCCGTGCGCCACTCCACGTTCCTATCTCCATGATGTTGTCGAACTTGTAGTGGGCAACGATCTCAGGGATCAGGGCGTTACGGCGAGGTCCGCTTACGTCAGGAGGAAGTTCTCCGGTAATCTTCCGGTTCCCCTTGTGATGAACCATGTACTTGCCTATGTCACAGTATTCAAAAGCGTCCAGAGTTTCACATCCTTCAGCCAAATTGTTTACGCGCAATCCGTGTACCGCATACATCGTAAGCAACCGGGTAAACACAAATGCGTCGGTCCACTCCCTGTACCCGAATATTTCTCCGCTTACGTATATACCACGAAAATCGTTAAGAAATTCCTGCACTCTCATACTTGAAAGATTAAAACAAATAAAGGAAGTACAGCTATAGTCAATGGCAGTTCTGCCCAAGTGGGAGATGTCGTCGAACTCCACGTTATCTCCCGTGCATACCATCTCTACAGCTTGGTCAAATGAAATGTCCTTCTTTGTTCTGGCATCAGCATCCAGCCACAAAAGATGACCCGGATTTATTTCCAGCGGGTTCATACCGGATCGTGCGGCCATACCATGTGCGTTGTGAATAATGCGCCGTGCTTCTCCGGTTATGGCAAAGACCTTATGACAGAACCGTACAGCATCCATACGATAATTGTACGTGTCGTTTTGTACAAATGTCTTCGGAGGCCATTCCATTGCTTCTTCGTACCCTTGAGGCCGTCCGTTATTCTCTCCGTACGTTTGTTGAAACTGTTTCCACTCCTTGTCCTTTTCAAGCTTGAAGTAGGATATGCGCGGACTTTCTACCTTGTCTTCAGGCAGGTCACCACCGTCGTAGTACACAGCAAGGTGTAATTGTTCGTCCCACTTCTTGTCAAAGGAAACAAGAAACTCTTTGGCGTACATGTCCCACGACTGCACGTTAAAACTTGTTACAATATTAATCATAAATTATCCTGATAGATTGTATAAAGGACCAAGTTGACTTTCAGTCAATGCACGGGTCCACTCGCTGGCGTATTCCACATTTTCGTATCCTTTGAACCACGGGCCACCTTCTGAAAAATGAACTGCTGCTGGTTCCTTATTTATTTTAGTGACACCCGGAACGTAGTTCCACTCCGGTGGAATTGTTCCTATCTCTTCATCCTTCAGCCATGAAAAGGTGTGAAGATCTATTCCATCTGCTTCGTTTAGTTTGTAGTATCCCATTCTTTCGTGGGAAGGATGGTCAAGATTCCACAACATAAGGGAAGACCACAACTTACGGGGATACCCTGTCTGTATTTTGTTATCCATTTTTATGGTATTATTTGGTGTCCAATCAAACTTGACACACATGACAGCGTACTTGTCGTTTACGTAATCAAACAGATCTTCAACAGGGCTTCTAAAAAGAAAGTCACAATCAACAAACATCGTCCACCCCTGTTGCTTGTGTACCTTTGTGGCATACTGCTGTACGGCAAACCGACTGTGGGAAAACTCTGTAGAAAAGGGCTTGCCGTCAAGTTCATCCCAGTACTGTCCTTGTTCGTCAATGACCCACCGTCTGTAAAACAGACCGGAGTCACGAAGATTTTGATGTTTAAGTGGAATAACCTTGACGCTGAAATCCATGCTGTTGTATTTTGTCAAGGTAGTGTGACAGACCTGATAAGCTTCTGGCTCACGCGAGTCAAAGCCCACGTATATGTTGATAGGTGCTTTCATAACAGATAATTTATAGGATTAAAGAAGAAGCGTGTCAACCTTGCTACTGATTGGCTGCTACGGCTCCTTCCATTATGTGGCGCTGTATTTCTGGACGTACCTTCTTGCGTACACGTGGTCCCGTTACAAGACTCATTGCGTCGTGTGCGCGTTGTGCGCGTTTCAACACAGAGTTAATATTTATGTTGTACTGTTTGGACGGTGTTGCCATGTTGTCCATGTCATGTCGTAAGACTTTAAGGTAATCCCGGTAGTACTTCTGAAGGTTGTTTTGTGCGCTGCTTAAATTTCCTTTTTTTACATCTCCCATGTACCCGCTCAACCACGTAGCCATCCTTGCCGTGTAGTATTCCTTTCCGTTTGCCGCCCTGTACTGGTAGTAGTTTTCCTGTCCTCTTCTTGCTCTTGCCCGTGCTACTGTAAGGGGATTAAATCCCAACCCATACAGAACCTTCTCACCGAATCCAAGTGTTCCGGCAGGTAAAAGCTGTTGCCCTCTTTGCGTAAAGGTTCCGTAAGAACTTTCTACTCTTGAAGCCCTCCATAGATTTCCTGCTGCTATGGGAAATAAAGCAGCTACCGTTCCAAATATATCTCCCCTGTCATATGAAGAGTTTACTCCTTCAATAGTGTCAACAATTCTGCTGATTGCAGGGCCAGTATAATCTACGGGATCTCCTCCCATAAAAAGCCTTAACGGAATTATGTCTCCGTATGAAGCACGGCGTGATATGTCCACTTGTAGTCCACGTAGTAACCCTCTTAACAACATGTCTGTTGCGTTGTACCCCAGAGCAGGACCAAGAACTTCCCGTGTACCTTGTTCAAAGTCCTGTCCTACTTCATCGCCAAAGTTCTGTGTTATCAGTCTCCACAACTGTTTGAAGTTTTCCATGAACGGAAGACCCATCGCACCGCCAAACGCCATCACTGTAAGGACCATCATGCCAAGCTGTGTACGCGCCATCCTTTTGATAAGTGCCTGATCTTCAGGGGTAAAGTTTTGCAACCTTCCTCCCATCGACTTTATAAGAGCGTCAGCATACAGTCCCACCATCTGCCACAGAAAAGTCTGGAACTGTGACACCGCACTCATAATACGTCCTTGAAAGAACCACGGCCTGTTTTCTTTTCCCATAAAGAATTGGGTTTTTTCCACACCCATTTCCGCCATTGTCCGGGCAAACGTTTCGTCATCCATTGCGTCGAGATCCAGTTCCCCAAACCGTGTACTTCTTGCGTACGCCTTGAAGTTGGCTTTCAAGTCTGGGTTCTTGCCGTTTGCCGTAGTTTTTGCCGCCCTGTAAAAGGACAAAGCTGCTGTGATCCTGTTGACGTTTTCAACCATTCCGAAAGCGTAACCAGAAGAGTCTGCAAGGAACCGTGTGGAGTTGGATTTTAAACGCTTTGAAAGTTCTCCTGCTCCAAGATCCATATTCTGGATAGGTTGTATGCTTCCCTTTTTAAAAAGACCAGCCAACATTCCAAACTCACCGCTCTTTTCCGCTTCTGCTTCATCTTTAATAGTGGGATCCATCCACTGAGGCTTACGTTTTAAATCCAGTTTGGAGTAAGGTTCCATCTGGTTTGTTTCTGGATTCAACCTCAGTTCAGTTGTGTGAAATTCAAACCCGTACTTGCCCAGACGAGGTATGTCCACGTCAGATGCAGCCATCATGTGCTTGTACAGTTTAATTGAATCCGTACCTGCTTTCAGTACTCCCCCTGTTCCTTTTGTAACTCCTGTTATGGATGACAATATGGGAACTGTTCCTTGAATGGTTTGTGTAAGGTTGATACCAGCGGAAGAAAGGTTGTACCCAAGAAACCAGTGAAAAGCGTAAGCCCGTAACAAAGTGGATTCATTATTTGGGTTGTTGATGTAGTCAAACAGATTGTGTGCTTTTTTGGAATAGTTGGACGTTGTGCCGTACACCCTATCCAGTTTATCCATTGCTTTAAGAAGATCAGGTTCTACCATTAACGACGAAGCCACGTTGGAACTGCTGTCGATGAACCGTTGAAAAGCTACACGAAAATAATCCCCGTCATTGTTGCGTTCATTAATGAACCCCGGTATTCCTTTTCGTTTCTTTAAAAGAGTTTGCGCCCTGCTTTCTGTTGTTCTTTCTTTAAGAAAATCTACGTAGCTGTCCAGAAGCTGTTCTCTTCTGTTATCCGACTTCGTTTTACTTTCTATTTTTTCTCCCTTGTTGTCAAAAACATGTCCTTGAAAGATAGCTGCAAGATTTTCAATGGTTCCCATTGCTTGCATAATTGCCCTGCCGTCCTTGCCTGTACGAAGGTTGTCAAGGGTCATGTCAAATTCAGTAACAATGAAGTTATCTGATTCAGAAAACTTTCTTCTAAGATCTCTTGCTATTTCGTGTTGTTCTTCTTTAAGCTGCCTGTTTAACTTGTCTCCAACAAGAGGAACACCACCAAGCAGACGCTGCGCTTTTGACTCAACAGTTTCCAATCTTATCATGTCTCCCCGTCGAGGAACTTCCTTGATTATCCCTGTAACCTTATCTTCTATCCTGTCCGTTAAAAGCTTTCCATCCTCATCCGTTCTTTGTTTGTACACCGCAATAGCCTTGTCTCCGAATCTCAAATGAGGAAAGTATCCGGGTCTTTTTTCATACGCCACTGCGTTGAGAATTTCCAGAAAGTTGTCAGCCTGTTTTACCTTTCCTTTATTCACAAGAGGTTTACCCAAAATGTGAGGACCAACTATTGCTTCTTCTAGTGAAACACCTTGAGCCGCTGCCTGTTGAGCCACGTGTGCTTCGTACATATTCTGATATATTTGGTACGCCTGTTCATTGATACCTCTAGAGTGGGTCCATATTGGTACTGTTCTCTGTTCAGGTTCTCCAGTAAGTTCATTTATTATTACTTGTCCTTCTGGACCTACAAGCGGACCTACTGGAACTTCGGTTTGGGACACCTTTGTTAAAAAGTCCTTGATTTGTTCTTGCATGGTTTCGTACGAACTGTCCTGACCAGTTTCGATTCCAAGCAATTCCCCTATTCCTTCATAGGTTCCAGTGTTTAAAAGATTGGTGACAATCGCCTTGTACTTTTCTTCTCCTACGTGCTTACCTGCGTAGTACGTTCCGGCAAAAGCTGCTGCTTCTGGACCAGTTTTGGTATACGTGTACACAACTTCAGGAACAAAAAAGCTTCTGCCTCCCATTTCGTCAACCGCAAGCCATTCAGGATCAACTGGAAGTGTAGCGGGATCTACATTGACAGCACTTATCCCTACCTGTCTTTTTCTTACTGTCTTTGTAACAGCGTCAAAGTCTATTCCAGCATCTTCAAGTAACCGTGCCAGCCCTCCTTCAGATCCAGAAGTATTTACGGAGTTTTGTGGATCATGTATGTCAAGCCACTGCTGCAACGTCATGCTGCCTTTCTGCGCCCAATACGGATTAACATCTCCGTCAAGATTTCCGTACATGTCGCCTATTTTATTTGTGTCTTTTCCGGTAAAGCTAACGGTAACTGACGGGTTATCTCCTTCTATATCCGTAAACTCAGGTTCTACTCCAACTGCGTCTGTTAGAATGGTAAGATCCTGAACCGTTTTAAGACTTTCCCTTTTTAATTTGAGAATGCCGCCAAACTTTCCTACCTTTTCAATCATAACGTCAGCCACCATCTTTATGGTGTTACGATACTGAACCCTTTCCTGAACCTGATTGTACACTGCTTTAAACAATATGTTCTTTTCTGAAATGTTTGAAGTGTGGGCAATTATTTTGGCAAAGTTACTGAGATCCTTCATCACAGCTTCACCTGCCTGTTCTCCTGATTCCGGTTGTCCTTCAACAGGAATGGCGCTTCCACTGTCCTTTAGTTTTTTTGTTAAACCCTTTGCTGTTTCGACAGCCTCCTTTAAAGAATCAAAGCTTTCAGCAATAGAAGGAGCCATACCGGGCAACGTTCTGTAAACATTTGCTACAGAAGCTTCGTAATGCTCTGCTCCTACCCTTGATGCTGTCTTTCCTGATTTGAAATCTTCCCACTCCTGTTGAAGTCTTTTTGCATCAGCCCTCTTTAACTGAATACCTTCGTCTTTAGCGTTCTCGTTTTCTACTTGTTCAGAAGTTCTTATAATACCTACATCCTGTAATATATTTTTTATTTGCATAAAAAAGTCACGAAGCATCTGCATCAGACTTCGCGCACGTGGAGTCAATCCTTTTAACACAACCCCGGCATCCCACTTTTCAAACATGTACGCTTGAGCTTCATCAAGGATCCTGTCGTTTATGTACTTAGACCTTTGCTCACCCGGAAATCTTTTTGCAGCCCATACAGGGTTGGTAATAAACTTCCCAGTTTCTTCATTCCAATAACCTTCTTCATATCTTCCTTCTTGATGCCTATTACCCATGATCTGATATGATCGTATATCTTTAGTAGAAGCTTCAATTGCTTCACTTCGTTCCATCTGAGGATTTTCTCTTTGTATAAGATCTATCAGTTTATTTAACTCAGCTTTTTCTTTTCGTTTTACACCGTTTATTCCAACAGCTTTCACATTATTATCCCAATTATTTGCGTAGTAACCACGATAATAGTCCAATGATCTCCATCCGTTTTGAATGGCAAGTTCTGGTGTAACAACTCTATTAAAGAATGCCAGTTGCTCTGCTGTAAATACAAATTCACGGGCAAAGTGCCACGCTTCGTGTACGGATGTCTGGATAAAACGACTCAGTGCTTTAACACCAACCAAGTCATCCAGTTCCTTTTCTTCTACATCTTCCCTTTCTTTTCTCTTTTTTCTCCTTTCCATTCTGGCATCGTCCTCGTCCAAGAATTGCTGTTGTTCTTCTGGACTTAACGTTTCAAAATCGGGAATCTCTTCCGTTAACATCTCCTCAAAATTTCTAAAGAATCTTTCAGACCTTTTTCTTTCTCTACTTTTTAATTCAGAGTATTCAATTAAACCTACGTTAACAATAAGGACACCTTCATCTACAGGAGCAACACCAAAAAGTTCTTCTTTTCCTCCTGCTATAAAACGACCAAGCCGTTGATAACTTCCTGTCAGTGCCATTCCTAAAAAGCCTCGCCCTTCTCCTCCTAGATCCTGACCAAAATAACGTTCATCTCCAACATCGTTTAGTTCTTGGCGTTTGGCTGCTAAATCTTCTTGTAACTCTTCAAGATCAAATTTATTCTCTGTTACCATAGTCCAGTATGTCGTATGGTGCAGTAGTTCATCTTGTGTAGTAAGCCCTTTTCTTTCTACATCTTCTTGCTGCTGCTGTTGATTATACTTTATTGCAAGGCTAAGTGCTGATTCATCTGCTTCCATTTGTGATAGATTATGTACGGTCCCTATCTGGTCCTGAATCTTTGTTATCTCTGACTGAAGTTCTTCTTGTTTAGAGGCAATCCACTCTTGTTTCTCTGAACTCTCCGGTCCATACTCTCTTACAAATCGAATCTCTTTTAAATCGTTAGTCTGAGGATCTATGTTTCTATAAGTAATATTTCCATAATCATCCGGTCCTTCCTTTTTCCAGTTTTTTCTTTCCGGGTTGGTGATCGTAACCATATGCATTATTCTACCCGTAATGTCTTCGATGTCTTTGTCTGAAATGATACCCAGTTTCATAAACAGATTATTGTCAAGTGGCGTGTAGCTTCTGGTTGCAGGACTTATAACAGAAGGAGAAGGTGTGTCTACTTGCTCTTTTTGATCTCTTTGGTTTTTTATTGGATTCTCTACCCAAATCTCCATAAGATTTGTCATCATACTATTGAACAGTTCATAATCAATCGGGTGTCTTGCTCTAAATTCTTCATCTCCTGCAAGCGATGGTGGAAAAAGTGTTTGTCCTTCGCCTGTCCACAAACCAACACCCAACAAAGACTGTACTTCAACCCCAGACCTTTGAATAATGGGTTTGATAGCTTGAAGAAAAGCTGGATACCCTTGTTCCGGTTTCCCGTAAAATACCATCTCTACTATCTTTATTTCACCTTCCCCTGCTTCTTTGTTAGCCGCTGTTCTTTTAAAGAAATCTTGCCATGATAGTACCATTATCCCATTTTCATCTACCGCTATACCCTCCACTGTTCTCGTACGTTTTTTGACAGCACTTAAAGCTTCTTCAGCACTCCTGATACCATTTTTGAATAAAACAGGTTCTCCATATTCATTCCGTCTTTCCACCAGATTAAGAGCATCTGCTACCTGATCATACATCTTTATAAAAACGGCATCCACTTGTTGAAGGTCACTTGATGCGTCATCTCCTTCAACTGCACTACTGAATTGTGGTTCAGGAAAGCGCCTTCCGTAGTCTGGATCATTTGGATCAAGACGCGCAAGGTGCCGTTTACTTAGTAATTCATCATGTTCTTTTTTAAGTCTTGTAGCTTCTTCGCTCCCAAATCTTCCAAGAACAAGTTCTTCTTGTTCAGGCGCTTCTTCTGTAGTTTCAGTTGCAAACGGATTAAAGGATTTTCTTTTCTTCTTTGGTGGTGGTCCTTCTAAGGGTGGTGGTACTTTTATGGTTGATGGGTCTGGTGGAGAAATAGCCGTTGCCTGTGCATACCGTCTTTCTACTTCTGCTTGAACGTCAGGATAAAACCCGCCTTGCTCTGGAAGCCCTCTTTCTTTTCTAATTTCTGTTTCAAACTGCGATTTCAAAAGGTTTCTTTCATCTGCTTCCCTTTTTATTCTAGTCGCAAACTGGTCATCCGTTTCATTTGGAAGCTGTGCCGCTCCTTGTCCACGTACGTCAGGAACTATCTGGACATCCTTTACGAGAAGCGGGTTTGGATCTGCTCTCTCTTTAACCGTGATTGCGTCCAACCGGGCCTCTTCTGCTGCATTTAGTCTCGCCCGTGCTTCATCCCGTGCTACTCCAGTTTCCTCTTCAAGAGCGGAATCTCTAGGCGCGTTCTGATACGCCTCGTCAGCTTCCTCCCATTCCTTCCGTGCCTGATCGCGCAAATCGTTATGTCTCAACACTTCGGCCTGTGCAGCATCATAAGCTTGTTGGGCCTCTTTTTCTTTACGGTTGTCTTTTTCCTTCTGCGCCCACTTATCTTCTGGGATTCTATCTTTTAGGACGTCTTCTGTTTTTTGACTTTCATCTTCCTTCTCTTGCACTTTACTTTTTTCTTTACGTGCCATGATTTCACTGAGCTTGGCAGCGTACACATCAAGCCCCATTTCCCTGTTGTCTCTCAAGGATTTGTCAACCTTTGCCTTTGCCTGTTTGAAGTCTGTATTTTCTTCTACTTCTTCTGTAAGTGTAATAAGCTGCACGTACTTAAACATTTGTTCATCTACGTTCCACTTCGTTCCGTCTGTTGTTCCTTCCAAAATTTCCTTGTTGGCATCTTCAAATATCTTGCGAACATTGTTCAACCGTCTGTCGCCTATCCCCAACACATTTCTGGCGTAGATTCGACTAAGCTGTGCCTCTTGGCTTTCTCCCCGATCTATGGCTGCTTTACGCAACTTGACTTCAGTAACCAGTTCTTCACCTGACTTTGTTTTTCGTAGTTCTTCCATGTCCGAAAATGTAAACTCTTCTCCGGTTGCAGGATTAATCGTTCCGTAAATAATATCTTCTGCTTCCGGTTCGTGTTTGGTGTTGGGATTTAAAGTGTGACGAATGTAAAAGTCTTTTAAAGCTTCTTCGTTTTCAAGTACTCCTTTAATGTACGTGTCACTGTACACCCGAACACCATCTTCATCGACTGCCTTTTCCAGTTCCAATTTCAGATAATCCTTAACTTCTTGAGAATTGAACACGTTTTGACGGAGGGCTAATTCCATCATTGAATCCGCTCGTGCCAGTTGATCTGTTGCTGTTGCCTTTTGTTCTTCGGTAGCGTCAGGATCGTCAAGCGTGTTGACGGCTTTGAGAGCCGTGTCGTCTATACCCTTGTAGGTGTCGGACTCCATAAACTCGTCAACCTTTTTACGGAATTTCCGTGACTTGCGTACACCGTAAACACCTAAAATACCCTGCATCATTGCACCAGCAGCACCACCGTACAAACCTTCTTCAAAAACTTCAGTGTTGACCAACGGTGTGTCTGGACTGTACATGTACTTTTCCAAAGCATTCTGGGCAATCGCTGCCACCGCTTCCTGAGAACCTTCAAGTCCTATTGCCTGTGCTACATTCTTTCCGTAAGTGCGGAACGGTTTAGGGTCAACACCGATATTCTTTGCAAGGGTTTCCGCCTTTACACCGTCGATGGTTTTTCTTCGGAGATCTTCCGTACTTGTAGCGGCCAACCCTTTTGTAGTGTCGTTCTTTCCTAATCTAAACGCTTTTCTTAATCCTCTGAGAATCTTTACCGGAGCCGCCAGTTCTGAAAAGCCAATACCCAAACCAATTGTAGCAATCTGGTTCATCTGTTCAGGTGAAGCTCCTCCTTCTTCTGCCCTGTCAAGAGCTTCATCTACTCCTGTACCTCCTGCAAAAGCTCCCATAATACCAAGCGCCGGAAGACCTCCAAGCGGAGAGGCTGCAACGCCTACTGCCATAAAGGACAAAGCAGAACCAAACGCATTAAATGTTTTGAAGTACCATTCGGGAAGGTCGGGAGAAGCTTTAATCTCTGCTGCCCCTTCTTTAAGAGCATCTCCTGCCTGACGTAACCACCCTGCATCTTCTCCGGTTGGGTCAATTCCCCACTGTTCCGCCAAACGTTCTATACCTGACAACCCGGCACCAAGAGTGTACTTTGCACCGGACCACAAACCTGCTCCTGCTTCAGTAAGATACCCTCTGTCAGGCGGTCCTGTTTCAACAGGCGGTAAAGGTTCCCCCCCTCCCCTGTTCATGGACATTTCCAGCAACCCGTCAAGCATGGCAATCTGGGCGTCTGTGTCGTCCACCTGTCCTGAAAGATATTTTTCAACGAGAACGTTTGTCAAGAGATCCACGTCGGATGCCTTGTCAGGAATTGTTATCTCACCAAGCCCGTCAACGTTTATCGCATACGGCATGAGATTTATACCTTCCTGATACTTGAAATTCCTAATTTGGAAAGTGTGTTGGGAATGCTTCCGCCTGTTGCCTTTTCTGCTGGTGGTTCTCCAGCAGCAACAGAAGCAACTCCTGTTACCTGTCCTTGCGGCGGATAAGCGTTGGACATTCTGGAAACAATAGCTTTAAATTTGTCGATAGCAGCAGCAGGGTTTTTCTTCATTTCTTCTGCATCTGCACCTGCTTCACCCATTATTGTCATTGCATACATTGGCATCGATTTGGAAAACGCTTCCCACGTTTTAAGAGCCATGTCTCCATCCTGTGTCATAATCTTTTGAGCAAGCTCTCTAACCTTTACACGGAAGTCCCTGTTATTCTTGTGCATGGTGGACAAAATTCTCAACAGGTCACGCTTGGATCTGCCTTCTTCAGTTTCCGTTTTAGCTTCATTTAACTTGATCAAGCCTTCTTTATATTTTTTCTCAAGAGCCGTTGCATCCTTTTTGGACAACAAGGTTTTACCAACACCTACCAGATCTTCAGTTCTTCCCCCCATCAGCATTAAACTTGCACCGATAGTTTCCCGTTTATCCAGACCTAAATACTTCTGGTGCCAAGACTCTTCGTCTTCTTCTTCAGCAGGTTGTACAAGATCTTCAAATTCTGGTTCTGTTTTCTTTTTCTCTTTAATCTTTTCCTCTATATCCCAAACCTGCATACCTTCTGTACCGGGACCATAAGCGTCAGTATACCCTTCGTCTATTTTTTCTGTTTCTTCTGTTGGCTTACCTACATCTCCCCTTAGTTTTTGCAACATTTCATCCGTGTATTCTATTTCTACACCAGATGCTCCCATTCTTGGATCACCTTTTCTTTCACGAGGATAAGTAAATCCTACATCTTTATCATATCCATACGGATACCTTCTTCTAGAAGATTCGGGATATGATGGAAATGGCCCTACGTCAAACTTTTCAGCAAGAGGAATAATAGTTTCTTGAAGATACTTCTGTGTTAAATCTTTTCCTTGTCTCGCTTCTTCTGCTTTAAGCATTTCCAACATTGAAGGCACACTTCCTGTGTTCTGAAATCTCATCTGTGGTCCTGCAACAGAAGCAAGTCCGCCCATCATGCCAATGTCTTCAGTGTACGGTTGGCCCGGAACACCACCGTAAGCAAAGCGCATTTGTGGTCCGGCAACAGCACCAAGACCGCCAACCATTCCTATGTCTTCCGTGTACGCTTGTCCCGGTACGCCGCCATAAGCAAGTCCCTCTAACCCTGCAAACCACTGACCCTTCTCTCTCTGCTGCTTATGCTCGTCCATGTCAGGAACTGAACGGGGCTGTGAATCAGGAAACGGTGTGCTTTCTCCGTATGTGTCACCGTACTCACTTGCGTATATATCTTCTTCTCCTCTTTCATATCTTCTTTCTTCAGAAGGCAATCTTCCGTGCATTCCCATCCTGTCTCGTACTTTATTATATGCTGTAGGTACTTTATTACGTAACCAATCTTCTATCTCTTTATGTGCAAAAGAAATAACCCTTCCTCTTTCATCTGTGTGTTTCTTGGTAAGGGAAGAATCCGTTCCCAATCCCTGAAGTACGTGGATTGACCTGTTTACTACAGCTTCCGTACTCATGTCCTCAAACCGTTCCTCATTTAGACCAGACAGACCACCGCCTGTGTGATATCCCACAACTCCACCTTCTTTCTTTCCGCCGCCAAACATTCCGCCAAGCGCACCCATTGCCCCTACTCCCATCTGCAACGGACTGTACGCTTCCTTTACGTTTGTAGTTTCAAATCTGCTTGCTGGAGGAGTGTGGCCGCGAATGATGGCTGAATACTCTGCCAGCTTCTGTTGCGGAAACTGTTCCTGTTGGTAAAACTCTGCCTTGCCTATGTCACGTTCCCTTTGTGCAAGAGCCTCTTCAGCCGTTGCAGCTTTCTCTATTCCGATAAGACCTTTTGTCTTGGCTTCCTGTTGAGCCGCTCCGATAGTGGCCCGTTGTCCGGCAGCGGCAAGACCGGATGCCCTGTCAGCTTGGGCAGCGGCAAGAGCATTTTCAAAAGAAGCCATCTTGCTTCGATCTTCAATGTCCTGTAACTGTTCTTCTGTACCTTCTTCATACAAACCTTCTTCTACGCCGTGTCTTCCTCCTCCATAAGCTCCAGCAAGTGCCGCCGCAGACGATATACCTTTTTTCCCTATATCCCTTCTTTCTTTTGTCCGTCGCAACAACTGGTCCGTAACCAGATCACGATATGGATTCATGTAGGATTCAATGTCAAGTTCAGGAAAAGCTTTACCTGCCTGTTCCGTTCCGGCCAGTGCTGCTTCGTAATGAGGCTGACTTAACGCTGCAAGAGATGGATCCTGTAATGCAGTAAGGGCTTCGGTTCTGGCAGCAGGAGTTTCAACAAGATGCCCTTCAGGAAACGGAACGTACTCCCTTCCAAACTGTGATTGAGCATCCCCTAAAACCTGTTCAAGATAAGGTTGAAAGTAGGCAGGATACTCCTGTCTTACCTGAGTTGTCGTTTGTGACGATGGTCTTGATGAACTACCCATTTTTTAAATTTCTCTTTCCACTATCCACACACTTTGTTTAAACCCGTCGTCCTTTAACCGTCGTATCCATCCTTTGCGACCTACCACTTCGGCAAGATTACATTCGTTCAAGTCTGCAAAACTGTACAACATGTCAAATAAAGGACTGTACCATTCGTTTAAATTATCTCCACAGCATAATAGAATAGTGAAAACCTTCTTTCTAGGATACACGGTAAACTGGGTAACAACCACCCCATCTACTTTGGATGTTTCTTTATTTATGGGAATCCAAAGATCCAGTATTCTATCTGACACTCCCTCTATTATGTCCTGTTTTTCGTAACGACCGCCCGTGTAAGGAATAACCTTGTCCAGATATTTATCAACATAAGGAAGGATAATATGCATGTCCGAATGCGGAACCCCTGAAACTTCGTACATGTATTTAACCCGCCATCATTAAATCTCTGAGGCCACCCTTACCTGTTTTAAGCGGTCCCGGTTGTTTTCCTCCTTTTGAACTGTCTGCTTTCTGTTTACGAATATTTTTCTGAAAGTTGTACAAAGCTTCCTGTCCTGTCTTCAACGCTTCTTGCGGAGACAGTTTTTTGTCAGGGTACAGCATTTGGGCCAACCGTGTCACTGAACCCGGAGACACTACAACTTCCTGATTGGCTAAAGCCGCCGCCTGTTTTCCTGCTATGGTCGTCTGGTTAAGGTCGTCCAACCCCGTTCCCGGTCCTCTGACCGTTCCTGATATGGTTCCACCCAACGCCCGTCCTTCCACACCGTTTGGGGTTACGGGGAAACCAAGTTCCGTGTTCAATCTTCGTAACCCTGACTCAGAAGAACCGTCACCTACACCCGATATCACGTCAGCAGACAACACAAACGATCCCGGTGCAAGGTTCTTGTCGGCAAGAGAAGACAGACCACCGCCGTGTGCAAAAGGAATAGCACCACCTGAAGCTACGGGTGCTTCGCCTCCCTCACCTATATGTTCCCATCCACCATAAGTATCTATACCCCAAGCACTCTCAGGCTGCATCCCCCTATCATCACCCATTTCTAACCAACCATAACTTGGCGCACCTGTTAAAGCTGTATCTTCTGCTATACTGTCTAATGTCCCAAGCTCCGGGGATGGCTCATCCCCTACACCGGAAGGTGCGCTACCTGCCCCCGGAGTCCACGTATCCGGTCCAGAAATAAAATCTGTTTGTTTCTGCCCTAGTATGAAATTGTCCAACCATCCTTTAGCAGCCTTTCCAATTTTCTCAGCGACTCCCTTATCAATCTTTTTTTCAGATTCTGGTTCTGGTTCTGGTTCTTTTATACCTAACTGTTCTCTCTTATACTGTTGCTTACCTGCTTTCCATTCCTCATATCGTGGATGGTTTGGGTTGGCTAAAGCCCCTTCATAATACCCTCCGTCTTTCGTGGATATCCAGCTTCCACCCTGAAACCCTCTAGAGTTTACTCCCCATTCGTCAAGCCATTCATTTCCACTTGGACTAAAACTAAAAGCATCACCTCCAACCATTTTAACCGGAGTAAAGTCACTACGCTTCGTTTGATAGACACTTTTTTCCGCAATCTCTTTTTGGTCAGGAGTTAAATTACGCCAATCTCCATGACCTGCTTTCATTATCGCGTCTCCCTTCTTAGTTCCGGCTAGAGCGTAAGCCATAGCATCAGCTTCCATTCTGTCTTTCCAAGAAGATAATCCACCCGGTCCATACGCAGCCATCACTGCTGGCACCGCCAACTCTCCCGTCCTTTGTAGAAATCCCTTTCCTTCTGGATATACTCCATACTCTTCTCGTAACATGGCCTTTGCTTCTGGTCCTAAAGCATTATAATCTGCACGAGAAAGTTGTGCGGCTTCGCCGGACTTTATACCTCTATTCTCTCCTATAGTAGGAATGCCTAACTGATCTTCATCCCACACACGAGGAACTCCGCTTCCTTTACCAGCCTCTGATGCTTTCTCACGTTCACTATCTATCATTGATTGTGTTATACCTCTTCCTGCAAAAGGAATCCTGTCAGCAAGAGTTCCTGCTATCGCCAGCCCAAGCGGATCTATTTCTTCCAGAAAACCATAAGACGGTTTACCAGTGGGGAATCCAGCAGTCTCCTCGTCAGCACTTGTCCACCTATCTTCAAATTCCCTCTTTTTACGTTTCTTCTCTGGAATCTTTTCTCCTTCTTCCGGCTTTACAAACTTGGCCTGTCCAAACAGATTTGCTCCTCCTATTCCTCCAACCTGTTCACTTATTTTCTTTCCGGTTTCAAAAAGAACTCCAGTTGATGGATCAAACTTACGGGTTCGTCCAGTTTCAGGATCCGGTTCACTTTCTTTTTGTGGATTCCACGTCCACGTCTTTCCGTTTGGAAAGGTTTTGGTTATAAGTTCTTCGGACTCAGTTTCAACCGTTGCTCCTTCCGCATAAAGCTTTTTCGGCTTACGCATAAACTGGGTGGACACGTCACGTCCTACAAAGCCGCCAAGATCCCCTACAAGCTGTCTTCCAATGTTTGTTCTATTTATTGCCATGTCTAATGAAAATCCTGCCACACTGTTCCGTCAAAGCCCTGAAACGTGTTTGTTGCTGAAACGTATCTCATGTCACCTGCTACCGGAGTTACACTTGTTGTTGGTTCTCCCACTCTTACTCTTCCTTGTACCTGTATACTTGAATTACCGTCTACTTCTACCTTACGCTGATTAATGGTTGCATCCTGTCCGTACAGCGCAGTCCTTAAATGATTAGCCCAGTTCTCGTTTAACTCCCACATCTTTCGTGTAGTATTATCTTCAAAAGAAAAAGGAAACCGGGGGAATACAGGGTAATTAGCCATTTACCTTTTTCCGTCCGGCATGACATCCATACGAAGGGAGCCTACATTAAATCGTGTGTTGGCCGCTCCGGTTGAAACTCTTACCTTACCCGTACGTCCTCTTGCTCGTGGTCGAATGAACTTTGTACTACCGTCTATTTCAAATGGTCCTTTTTCAATCTCTACGTCATTTGGGTGATATTTTGTTTTAACACTTAATTGCAAATTTCCTACACTTACCTTTATGTCAGGTATGATCCTGTCTATAAACAGTATATCGTCACCGTCGCCTATATCAAACTCACCGCTCTCTATAAATACTGGCATGTCCTGTCCGTCTGCCGTAAACACGTCAGGAGGTTCGTTGTCAAACAGGTAATGATTGTCAGCACTTCCCGCTCCTGTAGAAACAGAAGCACCTGTTGTAATGATACTGTCTATAATAGTCTTGTCGTTCCACGTTGTCCAGATAGCTTCACCATACGTCCAGTAGTTTTGTGACGGACTGTATGTGACATATTTATCACATTCGTCAGAGGAGTTGCTTGGGTACAACCACGTCACCTCTCCAAACTCTGCATTAACACCACAATAAACCTTGCGTCTGTTCTGGAAATTAAAGTCTTCAAATACGTGCCTCTTTACCGTACTTGGCAGAACCTGCACCTGTCCTGAATAAACAAAGAAGTTACTGTCTCCCATCCAGTACACACGTCCGTCAAATTCAGCCATCGCATGTTTGGCAACAAGGCCACAGTTTGTTCCAAGCTGTCGGCTTCCAAACACAAAAGGTTCACCGATAAATTCCAGACCTGTAAGGGCTACGTCCGTCCACACAAGAATAAGGTTGCCAGCCGCAAGACCTCCCATTATTTCAGACCCGTTTGCAAGCCTGATGCTTCCTGCCGTGTTGGTAGTTGTTTCGGTCCAATCCGTCAAATCTTCCTGTGACGACCACCGTACCAGCATGGGATCAAATATGTCTGAAGAGTCAGTTACACCCAAACACATTCCCTGTCGTGCAATCGGACTCACAAGAAAACCATTTGCTGAAACAGGCGCACCTGACACAAGACGCGCCACTTCTGAAGTTCCGCTTGTCTTGTCCCAAGTATATAGCCCACCTGCCGGATACGGATTGATAACCAGATCTTCACCAAAATTATCCATAGACCATTCACGAATATCAAGAAAAATATCTGTTGCAGAAGCAGGTGTATTCCACGTCCTGTAGTCGGCAGCGGTAACAGGAACAACGTCCATAAATATATTCGTCCCCTTTCCTGTTGCTGTTCCTGTTGCCGCGCTTCCCGGTACAAAATGAAAGGCGTTGGACGTAATAACGCTTACTTCGTAAAACCCTGAAACGTCGGTTATGCCTTCCAGACCTGCACCGGGCCAGTTACTTACCTGTACGTAACTTCCTGTTGCCCTGTTATGATCAGACACGCTTACCGTGATGGTGGTTTCACCGCTGACAAAGTTAAACACACTGGAGTAAGCTGTCATGGTAAACGCCTGTGCGTCGTAGGTGTCGGCACCATATCCGAAACCCCCAGCGGCTACAGAACTTCCTGATTCCAGACGAACTGCATAAGCGGCCTTTCCCTTGCTTGCGCTTGTGGCATCCGCCACACTTCCTGCCGTAATGACAAATGAATTGCTGTTTACAACACTGACCCTGTAGTCTCCCTCCACAGAAGTAATGTCGCCGGGAAACGTTCCGGCTCCAGTACCACCACTTGTAGGCGACCAAGCACAAACATTAACGTAAGAATTGGTAACAAGACCGTGTGCGTTCACACTTACCGTTATGGAACTGGACCCGCTTTCTGTGCTGAAGGCTCCGGTAACAGTGGTAAACCACGTATTCTTTGGTTGGGAAACGCTTACCTGATAAGGAGTAATATCATAAAAAAGACCAGCAGTGTACAGGTAAGCCTTATGTTCAGTAGCAAAACCAATGTATTTTCTGCCGTCCAGTGCAGCCCAGTTGTGGATAACCCGTCCTGTTCCGATAAAGGATGACGTACTTTTCTTTTGCCATCCCCTGATACTTTCCGGTTTTCCGTCACGAAATCTTACACGATTGCCGTCAAACCATCCGCCTTCAGCAGCATACTCCGTAGACTCCCGCATAATGCCGGGACGGAAATCATATTTAACGGTTCTGGTTTCTGTAGACATTACAGTTTAACTTTTAAAATCTTTTATACCTGCTACATCTATCGCCTTCATTGTTCCATCTGTACTGACATCTCGTACAAAGTACGTTAACAGGTCCACTGATCCAGCGTTAGCAGTTTTTGCCACTGTAACACCAGACGGAAACTTCCACACACTTGTCGGAAAGGAGAAGGTAGAGTTGGCTGCACTTGCTCCCGTGATGAGATAGATAGCTCCTGTCTGTCCCACCTTGCCGTTTGTAGGCGCAGCAAGACTTACCGAAACAGCCCCTGACACTGCACCGCTTGCCTTGACCACGTAGAAGTTGGTCTGGCTTAAATCAATTGTCGTGGTGGCACTTGCCTTGATGGTGGTGATGGCACACATGCTTCGTGAGTTTACAGACACATCCCCGTCAAAGGTTGCAATGGAAGAAAAGGTAGCGTGTCCTGCAAACGAAGCAGATCCTGTTGCACTAAGGTTTGTAATCAGACCCGCATTGAAACTTGTGGCGCTTATGGAACTTTGTGTTATTCTTCCGAAATTAAAGGAAGGATCACTGTTCGCACTTGTTCCAATAGACACTCTTTCTACAAAAGGATTAGCTATGTATCGGGTAGTGTCCTTTGCACTTGTAGCAGCAAATCCGGTAAAGAGAGGAACAACGGTAGTTGGTGTGGCAAGAACACCCATCGTAGCATTCTTGGGAACGTTTGCCCCTACATTACCTGTGTTCTTTACCTGTACGGAAAAGGCGTTTGGGTTACGGACAATGTACATCTTGCCGCCCCACTTTGCACCGTTGGCGACAGAGGCGGTTGTAAAGGTTGGTACGAAAAGATTAACAATGGAAGTGGAAGTCTGTGTTCCGGTAATTCCTATTACCGCCAACTTGCTTTGATCGCCCAATCCGTCAGCACGGGTAAGAGTCTTGTCGGCTGCGCTTACATAATCTATGGATCCTGAAATATTTGCACTGAACGCATTGTCCACCATCTCAATAACGTTTTGATTGAGAATGGTTCCCCACGTGTTGGCATTCTCTCCTGATCCTTGTTTTGCCAGTTTAACCGTTGGTGTATAAGTTGTAACCATTGCTATTGCGTTCCTTGTTGTATGTTATTCAAACCACCAGCCGGATTGTCAGCAATCTCCATGTCATCCCTTCTTGCTCGTCTTGCTTCATTATTGAGAAGAGCAGCTTCACGCTGGTACTGTTGGTCCCAATAAGCAGCGGCAGCAGGGTTCTTCATCCAGTATGTTGCTTCTACCATACTCGCATAAAATAACGCATTTGAACAGAACTGGGTGTAGTAGTTCTCTTCATTTGAACTGGAAGCAAGAGGCGCTGGCTGGGCCACATACGACATCTCTACAGCGTAGGCAGAAGCAGGGGCAGGGGCAATAAGTAACTGTAACGCTCCAAAATTGGCATAATAACGTGGATTCCCAACTGAAGTTCTGTCACGCCAATAGTCATTCAGATAATCCTTGCTCCGTAAAAGAAGTTGTGTCCGCCTTCCCGTTGAAGTAGTAAAGTTTACGTTCCGCACAATCAACGCTCTTGTGGGAGTGGCAGGTTTGGTAATAAATGGATCTCCCTGTACAAAGAAACTTGTGGCAAAGTTGGTTAGTCCAAGAGAGTCTATCTCCCTTGTAAGACGCAACTCCGCACGATCAATGAAGTCAGGAACTGAATCTTCAAATTCCGCACCGTCATTCTCTGCCGTCTGCTTTATACGGGAAACAAGTGTTGTAAACGTCATTGCCATTTATTTATTTTCCAAAGTCCAGATAAACGTTCTTGTCGGATTTGTTGTTTTTCTCCACACTCTTAAATCTTCCCCAAACTTGGCTTGTACACCTGTAAGTGAAACAGGCATGTTTACAATGTTTGTAAAGGTTCCTGCACCAAATGTTGCTCCTGTTCCGCCTACACTTACTATATTTTCATTTATGACCGTAAAGTCGTTTGTGTTAAAAGATGCTCCTGTTCCCGGCAGACCAACACTTAAAAATATTTCTACGGTGAAATCGTTTGCGTTAAATGTTGCTCCCGTTCCACCCATAGCCACGCTTGCGTGACCAAAGATTGTAAACGCACTCTGGTTAAAGGTAGCATTTGTTCCACTTATTGTAACATATGCCGCCCTTGCTTCACCTGCATACGATCCAAATGGTACTCTACTAAATGATGACTCACCGAACATCATCTGGATCTATTCTCCTAATTCAGGCCAATCATACAGGATTCCGCTTGTCTTGTATTTCAAGTCTCCATTTTCGTCTTTGTAGTCCGTATTAACTAACCAAAGAGCAACTATACCAGCAGTATCAGTAGCAGCGTCAATAGCATTTTCCATCTCCGTCGCTTTGGCGCGAATAGCGTTACGCCATGTTTCAATGTTAGCCGGAACGTCTGTTCCAGCATCATAGTGTCGTATGTAAGCCCAATCAGTTTGACTTAACAGAGAACCTTGTTGTCTTTTAACTTGGTTCTTCAAAGTGGATTTAACACCCAGAATCTTATTCTCGCCAGATCCACTGTCATCAAGAGGTTTGGCAGTTGACGTGATCTTTCCGTCTGTGTCCATAGACCACGTGTACAATCTGGAATCAGGTGGAGTTTCAGGTTCTACACTTGTAATGTTGTACTTTGTCTTTTCTTCGTCACTCCACGTGTGCCAGTTGGAAGGATGTTGAATACCGTTGGCATCGTTCCACCGTTTTCCGGGCGTAATCTGTATATTATGATATCTCCATATTGTCATTTATTATTTCCTGCCCTTTAGACTGCTGTTGCTGGAGTTGTAGATTCCCCGCCAAACGGATTGGATGCAAATCCTACATAGATATATGTATCACCGCTTTTATTATAACCGTTATTCCCATTTCTAATTTTAAAACCTGTACTAAGTAGATCTATGTCCTGAGAAGAATCACCGGGGTTTGTCTCTGCGGCAGTTGTATCGGCATATAAGTAAGGAGCATCACCATCATTAAAAGGAATCCTTTTATTATCTATAAGGTTCCAGTTATTGGCTGTACCACTTGCCTTTTTTATAAGAAGGTAGGAAGGAGACATGCCCGTGAAAACTACGGGGCCATCAGCATTACCAGTTCCAGTATATTCCCCCATCGCACTGAATCCCTCTATTTCTGCCCAACAGTACGCAAGCATTCCATCGGTTGATTTATTAACATCAGTGCTACCGCTCACTGAAAATACCGTAGTAGTTGGAGTAGTGTCCTGCCAACGATCCCCTTCAGTTGCTACCCCATCAGTATCTAAATTTATATGATATCCGTTGGTCAAACTTTCATGGTACGCAACCCAGTTATTACCTGCGCTATCTAAATTTTTTACTATAATAAATTTCGGCACAACACCAAGCCCATGACCTATAGTGGCGTTGGCCCCTGACCCTGTCCACTTAACAACGCTAAATCCACTTGTCGTATCTACCAAACACTCCGAATCAATAGATCCTGTCTCCAGTGTAGAACCTGCTCCAGTAGTTTCAATAAACCAATCCCAAGAAACAAACCTTTCCATTGAGGTATTCATTTCATCAGCATTACCAATAAGCTGTCCCTGTTTGAGAAATCTCTGAAGACTATTGGTATCAGTTGTTTCAGGATCAGCAGCATCAGAAGACAAATAATCATACCTGCCCCTTACCCTATCAAATAACATATGTGGATCAGTAGCATCCCTGTTCTTGGTCCAGCTAAACGCTGTCTGGAATGAGTCAGTTTCTGTCAGGTTGTCATTGTTCAGGGCAAGATAGCCTTCAGGAGGAGTGTATCTGAAATACCCTTTTGCATCTGCTGTCTCTGTCAGGGTAGTGCCGTCAAAGTATTCCCACTGTCCGTAATTGGCAGTGGCTTTAGATCCAGCAAAATGCTTGACCATTCCGTAAGTACCTCTATAGGAACTGAATGGATAACCAATACCCGCACCGGAAGCATCAGGATCACCTGTTGCAGTGGCCCATGTATCGTTTAGGGACACAAATATCCTGTTAGTATCTGCGTCTATTGCAAACCCCACAACATCTCCGTTAGCTAAACGTGAGCCAAACAGAGCATTCTCTGCAAAATTGGTTCCTTCAATTCTCCATTCCAGATTAGAATGTTGACTAAGTACCATATGGTTTCCCAGTTCAGCCCCTGATAGGGTGGTATCAGTCATGTCAGCCTCTTCCCAAATAAAGGGAAGAAGGTTTGGTTGGGCTTGAGTATCATCAATTGTATCTATGTAATATTCAAAATACCATTTTCCTGACTGTAAGCGTACTGTTGACTCACTCAGATTAGTAGCTCTTATACCTTCACTACCAGCAGCATCAGCAGTACTGGTTAAACCGCCATTTGTTACAGTAACTCCTGATCCTTTTTGAGAAGTATCTCCTGTTAGGAAATTACGGGTAGGCGTATCATGGAACTGGTTGGAACCGTTGGTGGTATCCATATTTACCGTAGTAAAAGAATTAAGATCAAGAGGACCAAATGATGCCGCAACCATAGTATCATCAACATGAGGAGTCGCAGGAACAAATGTTACAGTTATAGCACCTGTACTGGCAGTTGACGCTCCTGATGAATTACCACCACCAACAGCAGCATCATCATAATTTTCTGTCAATCCTCCCCATGTAGCATCTTCACCGCCATTAGTTGCCGTTGCAGTACCAATTGCCACACCGTTAGTAGGAACATTCAAAACTTCCGAAATGGAGTTGCCCTCTTCAGATACGGTATCAGCGGGTAATATTCTCGCATTATAAATGGCATAAACACCTATATTGCAATTAGCCATGCTGCTACTGAAAACCACTGATATAGTACCAGAAGTCCCAGTATCTACTACTGCCGCCCATATCTCAGTAGCATCACCGTTATCACTGGTTTGCCTGACAAGTTTTGTTCCTGTTTCACCAGCAATAGTACATGACGATACAGTTCTCGCTCCACCACTTGCCCTGAATCCATTTATACAGACTGCAATGATTCTTCCTGTAGCTGCTGTACTTAATGATTGGCTGCTATAGGTATAGGTTGTCTGGTCAGAATCATCCTGTGTACTGGCAACAAAGGTCACTGTTGCTGCTGTTGAACTTGTGTTACCTGTATCAAGTCCTAAAGAATTTTTACTTGCATAAGTAAGAAGAAATGAGTTGGTAGTTGGATAAGTTAATCCACTTACATCTTTGGGAATCCATCTGTTGGTTGTACTGTCTACCTCTCCAAAACTACCCACAGCTTCATTAACACCATTCAGGAAAACAGTTTGGGCAAGATAGGCACTTAAAGGAAAACCACCGGGAGTCCCATCTGCTCCAATCGCAAAATTAAGACCATCCTTGTTTATTTTATTTTCTCCATTCTGGTTAGGAGTAGAAGTACGGGTAAAGGCAGTCTCCTCCACACCATTTATATAAAGCTTTGACCTGTCATTTGTTGCCGCCTGAGTAGTATCAAAATGCCAGACAATATGAAGCCACTGCGAACAATCCTCAAACTCTCTGGTAGTCTTCCAAGTCAAGGTTCCATCAGAAGCATCTTGTGGATTATACATATAAAGAACTGGACCTGTTGCACCCTCATTATAAGACAAGTAACCTGTTCCGCTTCCAAAAATCACTTGTGCAGAACCGTCTGTTCCAATTCTTGAGGGCTTCCACCATGTAGCAAAAGTCCATTTCTGCTGGTTTCCTGCACCCATTGTACGCTTCATATAGTCAGTATCAGCACTATTAAACATGGCACTGTCAGCCACAGAGAATGTTTCTTCTATGGGCTGGAACTGTCCTACTTTCTTACCAGAACCGTTACCCTCATAGAGAATGGTATCAAAGTATTTCCTGCCGTCCTTGACGGTTGCTTCAGCTAAGTTGTTAGAAGTGCATCCAACAAAGCCAGTAGTTGGAGTATCCGTGAAAT
>VTLG01002269.1_pt1 | contig 43099 bp, 61 predicted proteins | sample 4694571 | NCBI WGS metagenome assembly VTLG01 (sample SAMN12604809, study PRJNA352737) | marine metagenome | biome: ENVO:00000447; feature: ENVO:00000209|ENVO:00000569|ENVO:01000036; material: ENVO:00002151; isolation source: viral sequences binned using virsorter ...
AAAAAAGAGATATAGAACATATCACTTTTCCTTTGCTTGGAAGAAAAACAAACTTCTATCTATAGGTCAGAACATCCCTCACCAGCCAAGTGGCAAAGCTCTGAAATTTGCCAAGATGTTCAAAACCCCCAAAACTATCAAATATCCCTATCTACATAGTGAGGTAGATATGATTAGTAAATTGTGGGGTAAAACCAGAGTCGATGGAAATATTAAAGTTGTTTCCCTTAGAGTTAACAGGTTTGGGAAATTGTGTAATAGCAAGCCATGCAAAAGCTGCTCAACAATCCTATCCGCCCTAGATATTTCTGATATATGGTGGTCAAACTCTGACGGAAAAATTACAGAGGGCAATTTTGTTCTGGATTTTGCTTGACTTCCGGTTTCTTGCTGCTAGAATGCCTGTAGATTGAATTTTCCTTTGGCGAGGATGAGAAGATGAAGTTGCAAACAAAGGTCAACCACATTGAAAAGTCTGCCGACTTTGAGCAGTCGAACTACACTATCGAGGCCACCGCTAAGGCATTCTCGATTTTGTCAGACCAACTGTATTCCAATAAGATTAGGGCAGTAATTAGGGAACTGAGTACCAATGCATATGATTCTCATGTTGATGCTGGAAATGGCAGTAAACCATTTGAAGTCCACCTTCCCTCAAACATGGAACCTACTTTTTCAGTTAGAGACTACGGGACAGGACTCTCACATAGCGACTGCATGCACCTTTACACGACATACTTTCGCAGCAATCGAACCGATAGTAATGAAGCAGTTGGATGTATGGGTCTAGGGAGCAAGTCTCCTTTCGCATACAGTGATAGCTTTACTGTCGAGTCTTTCTTTAATGGCGAGCATCGTACTTACAACGCCTATAAGAATGAAGAAGATGAACCCGTCTTTGCCCTTCTGAATACCAAGATTACCTCTGAGCCTAATGGGTTGAAGGTTAGCTTTCCTGTTAAGTGTGAAGGTTACGATAACGATATTCAGGAATTTAAGGACGAGGCCGAAGACCTCTATAAGTGGTTCAAGGTTGCTCCGAAGATTACTGGTCAATCTATCGAGATTGTACCGGAAAGTTATTTTATCGAAGGTGATGGTTGGGCTGTTCGTAAAATTGACAGGCACGCTGATTACTATGCCGTTGCCGTTATGGGACAGGTCGCCTATCCTATTGAGCGAGATAACTTTAGCGACGACAACGAAACTCGTGAAATCCTAAACGCTAATATTACTATTCAGTTTGATATTGGTGAACTTAGTGTTACTCCGTCTCGTGAGTCTCTCAGTTATAACAAGCACACTAAGGAATCTATCGTTAGGAAGTGTGCTGAGATTAGAGAGAAAGCTCAACGTGTAGCTGAAGAATCTATCTCACAGGCAAAGACTTTATGGGATGCTAGAGTTGCCCATGTTAACATTACCAGAAGCAGTGGCTTGCTTGGTGGACTCTCTAAGACAATTGATGCCGCTGGTATTAAGTGGAACAATACTGACCTGTTTGATAATAACTTTAGTCAGATTTTTATTGGGGACATTGAAGGTCTTATTGTTAAGGTTTACTACAGGGATGGCTGGAAGAAAGCAGTCCAAACAGACGATGTTAGTAAACTGCTGGTAGACCCTAATGCCGCCATCTTTGTTGATGACCTTAAGCGCGGTGGAATCAGTCGCATTAAGAACCATGTTAAGGAGAATACCTCCAGTGGCAGGTATGAACATGGTGATAGTAAGTATAAGGTCTATAGGGTAACTGGTACGGATGAGGCTATTGCTAAGTTCCGCGAACTGGTGGGGTGTGATGAAAGTCACATCAGTAAGACCTCTGACCTTGATAAGCCCGTTAGCAACAGATATTATGATTCGTCAGAAAGACGTACCAGTGTTGCTAAGTGGAACGGGGGGACTCGTAGTTGGAGGAAGGGTGGTAACTGGTCTGATGTTGATATTGACCTTAACGACGGTGGTTATTTCGTAAGAATTGACCGCTACCAACTTACTCAAACGCATGGAATGCATCCTGACCTCGATACTCTTGGTCAAGTCGTAGACCATCTTATTGCTCTTGGTTACGACATTGATAAAGATAAGATTTATGGTATCAAGAATGTCGTCTGGAATAGAGCTAAGTTCCAGAAGTTGGTTCACTCGGAAGGTAAATGGGTTGACATTACCCAGCTTGCCCAAAAGGTGGCTAAAAATATTAGTGAAGAAGATAAGCAACTTATCGAAGACAGAATGTCTGTCAGGGATATGTTTGGTAATCTTGGGATAGACGTTAAAGAGATTAAGAAAGTTGCTCGTAAGACCGCTACTGAAAACAATGGTCTTAGACAGATTGTTGCTCTCAAAGAATACTATGATAAGCAACAGGAAGAGAAGAAGGGAGAAGATATTTATCATCTATGCAGGATTTATAGAACCCTGCCTGACAATGTTGATAACAAGCATAAGCCTCATATTGAAGCGTGCATTAATAAGTATCCTCTGATTAAAATTATGGCCAAAAGATATTACGGAATTGAAGAGGATATGATTGAAGAACTGGCCCGTTATGTTGACCTTATTGAGGCTTCGTCTTAGCTAAACCAGCCAGATTTTTGTCAAATAGGCACGATTTTTTGAGAGGACAAAATTATGCCCAGTTATGTATCAGGAAAAGACCTAAAAAGTGCCAAAGATCGCATTTTTAACCCAAGCGAATCAGATTACATGAATAAAAAAAATGTAGTCAAGAAGATTATTAAAAAATTTCATGCAGAACACAGGAGGCGACAATTAGAAAAGGCATTTAAAAAACTGAATGTAGAAGAACTTGTTATGCTGGGTATGGTTGTCGAAACGGCAATCCAAAAAGAAATCGACGAAAGACTATTAAGGATGTAATCGGATGAATAAGGTAACAATCGCTCTATCTGTTATTATTGCAACATTGGTTAACTATGGTATCTACCTGCAAAGGGAGAACTCCCATCTAGAACGTCTTGTTGAATTGTCAGACGCTCGTAGTGACATTAACCAAGAGTGGGCCAACGAAATTACTCACGTCATGCTTAATAAGCTAAGTGAGGAAAACGAAGAGGGGATGAGAAATCAAGGACGTATGGAAGGTATTGTTGATTACCTTACCAACCCCAAGGATTATCATTCCGTTTGGCACGAGGGTTATCAGCGCGGTCTTGACCAAAGAGAAGAGATGGCTAAAATGGAAAAGGGAGAACTGTTCCCTACCGACAAGCCAATTCCGGTCAAGCCTGATGTTATCAAAAAGCCTGACTTTGATAAGAAAATTGAAAAGGCTCAAGATACTGGTGGAGAGTAGTTGTTTTAACTAAGGCGAGGAGATTTTGAGATGAATTATATTGTCAGCGGAAACGGAACGATTACAGTTGTTATTGATAACCAAAGTTTTACGGTTGGTTACGACCATCCCAACTATATGGCTATCAAGGAATGTATCGTTAATAACGATGTAGAAAACATTGTTGAACTTATTGACATCCCCTCTGCTATCGAAGATTATGCAGAAGGTAAGGTTACTGTTACTGACGGTGTTCTTCGCTATGATGGCGAGGAAATCCACAACAGTCTTACCGAACGCATCATGGGAATGATGCGTAATGGTTTCCCTTTCGAGCCTATGATTAAGTTCTTGGCTAACGTATTGGAGAACCATAGTAATCGTGCTGTTCAAGAACTGTATACGTTCCTTGAGCATAAGAACCTTCCTATCACAGAAGATGGTTGCTTCCTTGCCTACAAGGCAGTGACTAGTGATTATAAGGATAAGTGGTCTCGTACCATTGACAACAGCGTTGGCGAAACTGTTAGTATGCAGCGCCGCAAGGTTAATGATGACTGTGGTATTGGCTGTTCTGATGGTCTTCACTGTGGAGCGTTGGAATACGTCGAAGGTTATCGGGCTGAACACGCTGGTGACCGTGTGGTCATTGTTAAGGTCAACCCCAAGGATGTTGTCTCAGTCCCAACTGACTGTGATTGCCAGAAGGTCCGAACCTGTGAGTATCAGGTTATTGCGGACTATGAAGGACCGCTTAAGAGTCTTCTTCACAAGGGAGAAGATGGTCAGGCGTGGACTGAAGACGAGTTCAATGAGTTCATGGCTAACCTTATGGGAGTTTCGGACGGGGAAGAATACGAGGAACAAGATGATCAAGACAATTACTAGTGTCTAAATGCGTCCTCCTCGCCAGCCGTCCCCGCACTCCTTAGTGATGCGGGGGCGGTATTTTTATTGGAGACTGTTAGTCGTGAACAGACTTAAGGGAATGACATGTTATCTTTGTGGTCCTATGGATAGGGTTCCAGATGGTGGGACCGAGTGGAGGGACTATATTTCTAAAAAAATTAAAAACATGGGGGTGGGAGTTTTTAACCCGTGTGACAAGCCTAGTGATTACGCAAAAGAAGATAATGCGATTAGAGATAATATTAACACGCTTAAGCTCAATGAGAAATATGATGAAATCTCAGACTTAATGAAACCCATATGTGCCGTGGATCTTCGCATGGTTGACATAGCACATTTTATTGTTATGAACTTAGACCTTGACGTACACCTGTGTGGATCGTATCATGAAGCATTCCTAGCCTTGTCGCAGAGGAAGCCCGTGCTGATCAGATGCAAGCAGGGTAAATCCAATGCCCCCAACTGGATGTTTGGCGTAGTTCCTCACCAGCTAATCTTTAATAATTGGGACGAGTTGCTTGGATACTTAGATGAAGTGAACTACAGCGAATCTAATGTAGACCACCTTAACAGGTGGAGGTTTTTTGACTTCGATAAAGTTTACGGAGTGAACAATGGTTAGACAACTTAGACAGAAAAGAATCATCAAGCCGCCAGAGGCTTATAAGTACAGGACTCGCTACGGAAGTCATGCGGAGATGATTGATGAAGAAGAGACAAAAAAACTTGATGATAAAAATAGGGTTGTTCTGGAAGACGAACATGGTTATTATACTACCGAAAAATCTCGCATAGATAGTGGGTTAGCAGACCCTAACCGTTATGCTTCCTCTAGATTAATGTGGTATAAAAAACAGAACGGCAACAACAATGCCTCCTGAAGGATATATTCTTATCATTCTTATTGGCCTACTGCTTATAGATGCTTATTTATAAGCTGAATGGAGTGTAAAATAACAATGTCTCGTTTCGATATTGGTTTAGACTTTGGGCCAAAACATGCGGCATACCTTTTTATGTTCGCAGCCCTTTTTTCCTCTATGACCAATAGTTTTCAGCCATCTTTCTTAACTGAAATATTTTTGTGGGTATGTGTTAATTTTTTTATATGGCAGAATATGAGGAGCGGTTAGAGTTTGTATGATTAATAAAATAAATCTGATAGCTCCAATAAACCAGCTAGGCTACGGCTTAGTTGGTTTAAATATTTTAAGGACACTTTCCGATCTTTCGGAAGTGTCCTTTTGGCCTATAGGATCACCTGAATGCGATCCCGTGCATCACGATCTGGTTAAGAGGTCAATAAAGAACTCTCACACGCCAGACTTTTCAGCCCCCTGCATAAGAGTGTGGCATCAGCATGACATGGCCCAATTTGTAGGGTCTGGTTTAAAGATAGGATTCCCTATATTTGAACTAGACAGATTTAACGATGTTGAAAAACATCATCTTAAGCATTTAGATAGAATATTCGTTGCTTCTTCTTGGGCTAAAGATGTTTGCTTAGAACAGGGTGTTGCTTTAGAAAAAAATATAGATGTTATCCCTCTAGGTGTTGATTCAGATATCTTCACCTCAGTACCAAAGAATAACCCTCAAACCGATAACAAAACAGTATTTTTTAACTGCGGAAAATGGGAAGTGCGAAAAGGGCATGATATTATTGTTCAAGCATTCAATAAAGCCTTCACTCGGGAGGATAACGTAGAACTTTGGATGTTATGTGACAACATATTTTTTTCAGAAAACGAAAATTTAGAATGGGAAAATTTGTACACATCGTCACGTTTAGGCGATAAAACTTTCATCATTCCTCGTCAGCAGTCACAAAAAGATGTGTATAATATAATGAGGGAAACTGATTGCGGAGTGTTCCCCGCCAGAGCAGAGGGTTGGAACTTAGAGCTACTGGAAATGATGGCTTGTGGAAAGCATGTGATAGCAACCAACTATTCTGCCCATACGGAATTCTGCAACGAAAAAAACTGCCTACTTGTCGAGGCTAAAGAAAAAGAAGAAGCCTTTGATGGAAAATGGTTCAAGGGTCAAGGCAGTTGGGCTAAAATATCAGAATCCGAAATTGAATCAATATCTAAACACATGCAATTAATCCACAAATCAAAACAAAACAATACTCTCGGTGTAAACCAAGCAGGGTTAAACACGGCGAAAAAATATTCTTGGAAAAATACTTCTCAGGAGATAATAAATGCCCTCTCCGAATAAAAACGAACAAAAAACAGACCACTCTTCTGGAACTATATATACATATGAAGATCCAAAAACAGGAGAGCTTTATCAATACAGAAGAAGAGGCGGTTATAAGAAAAACGGTAGAACCTTAGTCTTTCTTAGACAATCTAAAGGTGAATCAATTAAGGATGAGCACATTTTAAACAAGGCCGCAAAAATTCATAAGGAAAAGACAGAGGAATAATGAATATATATGGATTAGGACATCCCAGATCGGGTAATACTTGGGTAGAATATATATGTGGATGTTTTGGTGTTTCTAATTACATAAAGGCTCATGGAGGTGCTAGTTTTCCGGGCCATCGTGGAATAAGTAACTGGAACGAAAATTATTGGATGATCTTTATGGTCCGAGACTATAAAGAGGCAATATTAAGACATCAATTATTTGAAGAAGAGGCAACGCCAGAAAAAGTTGCCGACATAGCCCTCAATAAAGAATACGCAGAGGGAATAGAGATTTACGATTCTTGGCCTAATAGAAAAACTCATATTTATTACGAAGACCTAATAACAGAGCCAAGAAGAACCTTAGTGAAGTTAGCGGATTTTATAGGATGTGAAAGAGTGGTTTATGAAAAGTTTATGTCAAACTATGAAGATCATAAAACCAAATCCATCAGCCTATATTCCTCATCTCTAGGTCCATCAATTACTGGCGGTAATAAAAAAGACCATCACAAATTTAGACTATCCTATGAAGATAGAATAGAATCAGACCGTCTTGTTAGGGAAGGTATTCCCATTCTATACGAAAAGTATCTTACTAGATATGTAACCGAAGAGGAGAATCAAAATGCTTATTAATTTTATCAAAGATCACTGGCTGTGTTTTCTAGTTGGTGGTGCTGTGGGTTATGCTGCGCACTGGTGTCCGATGCTTGGACATAGTCATGGCGTTTGCCCCAGACATACTGCTTGCTCTTGCGTAGATTGCGCTTGCGAGGTAGACTGCAATTGTCTAAAAGGTGGCAACTGTGGATGTGAAGGTTGTCACCCTAGCAAGTAGATCTTTTTAATCTTAGGAGGAATGATGGACGGACAACCACACAAGCCTTTCGAGCCTCAACAGGCGGCTCCTGAGCAGCAACCAAACTTAGTGATCGAAGCACTTAGAGCACACTTTGTTGCTAAAAGTACCGAGGCACTGGCTAGGTTAGCAATATATACTCAGAAGCCTGTTGGGGTTGGAGAGCATCCAGACATTGTGGGTGAATGTATTTCTGCTGCTTCCGATTACGAAACTGCACAAAGTACTCTAGAGCGTCTAGATGCTCTTTTCGGAAATGTTTCTGGCGAAGGATAAATGGCCTTTTTTAAATACCCGGTTAGAATAAATCTAGGAATCACCGCCTATGGAACTGGTGATTTTCAAACACATAAAATTCTAGTCGATGATTCTTATGCACCATACGCATATCTATCAGGTGCTAAAGATGTTTTTGAATGCATAGAAAAATTATTCCACGAGTATTTTGATCATAATTTAGACTGGGATCGCTTAAAATTTATTAGTGCAAGGACTATAAAAAAAGACAACGAATTACCCCAGTTATTTTTAAATTATGTCTGTATGACAAACTCTTTTTTTGAACCCAAAAAAGGCGAGTGGAATAATTTTATAGAAGTCTATAAAAACGAAAATGGTCATTTTAAAAATTATGAAGAAATTATTACTAAAATTGGGGATGTTATTTATTAAGTGGGGATCAGATGATTCTGAGGTTGAGGATTTAGATAATAACACAGACGTAGATAATGATGTGGATTTAGATGAGGATAGGTTTGTAGCAGAGATATGTTTTTTTGTTGATGAAAACGAAGATATATATATCAACTGCTTCTACAAAGAGGAAGAAGAATCCAAGTCAACTTTTGCAAAACTATATACATACGTAAATTGTGGCCTTCTTTCCTCAGAAACCCTTGAAATAATATATCACCAATGCCAAGAAGAAGGTAAGGCTGAGGAATACCTAGATCTTCTGGCTAAAATTTCTGAACACTATCAGAACTATGTTTCTACAGGGGTTGAGGAATCTAACCCAAATAACAAACATGATGATCCATTGGTAAAACCCACACAGGTTATCGACGGGCAAGAGTGGTAATCTGTTTTGACTTATTTTTTGGAGAATAAGCATGACGAGCAAAGAAATAGCTTGGGAAAAGTGGGAAGACGACATAGTGGAGGAAAGACTAAGAGACATACCAAAGACAGACACTCCTGACGAAGAAGATGAGTTATCTATCGAGGCTCTAGAGGCTGCCTTTTCACAAGAAGTGCCGAAAGTAGTTTCTACAGCGTTAGGTATATTTGAAATATATGATAGAAATAAACCCAGCAATAAGTATGACTGCTGGATAGGACATACAAATTTTGATATAACACATGAAATAAAAAATATTATTGAAAGAATAGATGGCGTAGAAGTATTAAAAGTCTTAACAAGATATAGATTTTTTGTTGGTGTTGCAAAAATGTTTGATTTCAAAACAGTAAGAGTTGAAATAGAAAAAATCCTATGTGGAAAACACACAGAGAATCACGAAGAGTGTGTTCTAGACGATGAAACCCGTGTTGCTGTAGATGATATAAAATCCAGAATATCCTCTCAAAAACTTTGGGCCATATACGTTTTTCCAAACGGTCAGATTGATTATATTAGCTCCGACAACACAACTGATGCGGAATACTTCGATAGACTTCAGGTATTTAAAACAGCAAAAGAGTATTCTGGAGGTGTCTTACTTAACAATTTGCCAACAGAACACTAATAAAATGGTGTATAATATCTTAGGAATGGATCTTTATGTAGGAATAAAAGGATAAAGAACAACCGCATTTTTGAAAGGCGGTTACAATGGCAGTTCCCACAGCATTTATACAAGGCACTACCGGAAGTGCGTTTACCGCACAAAAACAGGGTGGAGCTATGGTAGGTATCACAGATGCCACCACCACCACAGAAGGAAACCCCATCACAAAAGCATTAGCCGTGATGGACGTAACAGATCCTGTTGTTGCCAACAGATGCATGAACCTACCCCAACTGCTTAGTGCAGGTGCTTACACCACACAAAAAGCAGTAAGTGGTGGTACTTTTGCATTTACACCCGCAGCAAAAGACAGAACCTCATCTGATCCACAATTCGTGATGATGAGAGTTGCTGTTACCCTTAGCGGAGCGAGCAATACAGTACTACAGAGTGGTGCTGGTGACTTTAACCGCAGGTCTATTCATTCCTCCCAGACTCAATTTGGGGCGAAGACTTTGACCAAATGGGCTGCTAATCAGTTCTCTTGGGTTGGCGTTGCTAGCCAAAGACATAACTGGATCTCAGGCGTTCCTGCTACCTTAGCAACCACGTTCTTCTGGGACATTACTGATGGAAACGCCAGTGACCTAGCAGACGACGACGCCCTGCCAACTCTGGCAGTTCCGGGCGAGCTTGTTTATCTAGAAACTGGCAAGACGCCAACTCAGGATGATTACAACGCCAAGACTGGCTAATCATCTGTAGCTTGATTTCATGGAGGGGGGAAGGCTATATAGTCGTCCCCCCTCTTTTAATCTCTGACTTTCGGGAGAAAATTGAAATGGAATCAGACATCCTATCTATCCCAATACTTGCGGCGATAGTAGCTATTGTTATAGGTTTAGGAAAGGTTATTGAGATTTTAATTTTAAAAGCAGTTCCTCAGAAATCTGTTTTAATGGATGAAGAAAGAGACTGGGTGCATCACACCTACAAGGTTATTTCTCGTCAAGATTCTGATGGAACTCCATTAGTTTATGTTCCTAGGAGTTGGGCAGAGACCCAAAAAGATATGCAGCAGGTTATGACTCAGATTGTAAATGACCAAAGAAGGATTGCTGACATATTAGATAGAATAGAGAAGAAACTAGAAGAGAAGTAATGATGAACTTGGTCCCTTACCACGAAGCGTTAGATCAAATAAAAGAAGCAGATGTTCTTTTGTTTCGTGGTGAGGGACTAATTTCTTGGCTTATAAAAAGGTACGGTAGTGGTGTTCATAGCCATGCCGCAATGGCACATTGGGATGACGACAATCTTCAATGCGTTGAGTTTAGAGAATTCAAAGGCGGAAGAGCGGTGTCATTAAAAAGTCAAGTTGAAACGCATCCCGACAACATAGATGTTTTTAGGGTTGCCGATTCCATATTTTTTGAAAACGAAAAATACTACTTTACAGAAGAGATTTCTAATAAAGTCACTGATGTAATTCATGATATTACCGGACTTCCATACGGATGGAAGAACTTCTGGAAGCTGGGTAAACATTACTTACCCTTCTGTAGACTAGCTGAGCAAAATATAAAAGACGACGATCCCACAACTATATTTGTGTGCAGCACAGCAGTAGTGTATGCCTACCGAATGGCATATATTGATCCAGTGCCCTACTTAGCAGACTCTGCTGTCACTCCAGCAGACCTAGCGAGATCGTCTGTTTTTCAATATAAATTTACTATCCAAAAGGATTGGTGATGGAGGACTTAGGACTCCTACTTATAGGATTTGCTTTTTCGCTAATAATATTAGGTATAATAATGAAGACCAAAGGTCATTGAGGATTATACAATGCGCAAATTCCTTTTCTTAATAGCCCTTTTCTTAGGGGTTATCTTAAACGCCGGTCCAGTAAGCGCAAAACCTCTAACCATGGACGAAGCACTAGACGCAGTCTGTAGAGTTAACACAAGAGGCGCTCGCGGAAGTGGCACTGTCTTTTCAGAAGACAAAGAAAAATATTACGTTATGACAAATGGGCATGTAGTTGGCAATGCCAGAAGAGGCCATTTAGAGTTCTTTCAAGACGGCTATAAATCTGCGATGCTCCCGTTTAAAACAGAGTATTCTGCTTACAAGGAAGGCACAGCGCTAGACTTAGCAGTTGTGTCTGTCAAGAAAAAATACTTCGGAAGGTTTCCACCCAGAGTAATTCCACTAGCACCAAAAGGAACAGAGATAAAAGCCAACGATATAGTTACGGCTGGTGGATGCCCCTCTGCCCAATGGGCTTGCGGCTGGAAGGGTAGAGTCCTAAGAAACGCAGGTGCTGTTATTAGCTTTAATGCAGCCCCCATAGGTGGCCAGTCTGGAAGTGGTGTTCTTATCCTTGTAAAAGACGACAAGGGAGAGATACACACAAGAATAGGCATCTTGCTTGCTTGGAGAATTGGTGATGGAGCTTGGACAGACGATGGTGAAGATGATTATGGTGCTGGCTTATCATTAAAACAAATTTATGATATAATGGAAGGTAACGGCCATGGCCATCCTATCGAAGCATCATATAGTATTGTTTCCAATAAAGAAGCGAAGACAAAAAAACCACAAAGATTGAATAAAGTATGTCCACATTGCAATCATAAAATTGAAGACCATGTGGTAATTCCTCACAATGGCGCCCTTAAAAGAACCGCCAAGGGTGAATTTATGTTTTGTCCTGAACTTAAATTTCCAGATGGAGGCATTGCAGATACGGCAAAATACTATGGTGGAATAAGAGTCGGTGAGCTATACGAGGGTAACGGATTATTCCCTTGGTGTCCTTTTAATAATCCCTGTCCACCAGAGACTCCACAGCCACAACCCCCTAATCCGGGTCCAGACAGCCCCGACAACGGCGGCGGATTTGATGGGTGGCCCGGAAGACCTGACCCCGGTGGTCCTGTTGATCCACCTATTAATTTTGAAAAAGAACGTCAAAAGTATCTAGACAAAATAACAGAACTACAAGAAAAATTGACTAACTTAGAATCTCTTTCTGAAAGTCTCAAGGCAGAGCTATCTGGAGTTAACGGAAACTTATCATCAGCTAATAATGAGATTAACGGATTGAGAGACTTGCTTGGTGCCGTAGAGGGACAGAAGTTAACCCTTAGTTCTAGAATAGATCAGCTTTTAGGGTTCGTTAAGAGTAAGGATGATTTGATTAGTGACCTAAAAGAAAGCGGAGGTCATTATCTTGATGGGGCGACAAATGGAAATGGCAACACTGTAGAAAATGTTAGCTTTACTCTTGGTGGGATGAGCTTGGGGATGCTAGCCCTTAAATACGGAGTTCCGTTTTTGTTAAACAGGAGACGAAAAAGAAAAGAAGAAGAAGAAGAAGACGAAAATGAGGATAGAGGATATGATACTAACAGGAACAATGATTCGGTTGACCCAGAAGGAGTTAACAGGCATGTTCATGAGCACGTCCATACTCATAAACACAAGCATGAAAATGATTTCATAATGCCTCCAGAAGACTTGCCGGATCCAAGAACTACCCATGAGATAGACGAGCTAGCGAAGCATAGTAGCGGACTTAATCCCGGTTTTATCCCTTATGGACTTCCGGTAGCTTCGCAATATCATTATCCTCAACCCGTGGCAGCACATGGATTGCCGCCGCAATTTCCTAACGTCCCGTTTAGCACAAGGAAGCAAGCTAGTGCGGAACAGATTATGACTACTTTTGGAGAATTGATGAATGAGTATCAAAATGATCAAACTATGACTATGAATCAAGTAGATATACTATTGAGACAAAGACTTAAAGAAAAATATAACATAGAATAGGAGACATTAATAATGTCAGACCACTTAGTAATTCCAGTTCACGACGCAATCCTTCCCTACATGTATCAGGGAGTAAAATGGGCAATTCCCAATGTTGGCGACAACAAGGAAACCCACAACCTAGCTATGGCTAGACTATTCGACAAGATTGGTGAGCATCTGCAAGCCTTTTCTGTTCGCACCGACTGTTACGTTCCCGGTCCTCCGACTCTGGGTGCGGTAAAGCAGCATCACAACATGTTTGTTCGTCTGTGCGGACTAATTGATACTAACACTAAAAGAGATAATGTCGAGAGACTAGAAGCTCAGCATATTACGCATGAGCGCAGAGCTTTCAAGATTTATCCAATTAGATATTTCGATGTTAAGAATGACTATTGCAGAAGATGGATTGAGCTTGGTCTTCAGGCTCTTAGCAACATTGCTCAACTAAGTGAAAACACTTGGGCAAATGATTGGTCCGAAGCTACCGGTAGTGAAATGAAGAAGCTTTATCGTGAATCATATCGCCTTATGTGCGCTGAACTATTCCAAGTTCCGCTCGTAGATTGTGAAAAGATTTTTGATGAAGAGAATCCATTCTTCTTGACAAAAGCTCATTTTGATAGTTACAATGTGAGCCACATTCCAACCATAGAGTGGATTAAGCATCCGGCTCTTGGTAGTGAATTTACAGAAGATGAACTTCGTCCTATTGCTACTCCGAACGTGCCTGTTGCTCCCGGCGTTGCCGAGAACGATCCCAACTCACCACAGCGTGAGCTTGAAAGACGTATGCAGGGCGGCGAAATAGTTAACTAACTTTTACACTTTTTAGTAAGATTACGAGGAAGGAACACGATGAAAAGGTTTTTTTGTATTCTAACACTAACCATCCTGTCTGCGGTGTCCACAGCAACCGCCCAAGACAATAAGCTCTACCAGCACCTACAGGATGTATCAGTAACTGTTAAATCTGGTTTTGGAGAGGGGTCGGGCGTAATTGTTACACGAGAAGTTGAGGTGGCCCCAAATGTTAAACAAAAAGTTAATTTTGTTTGGACTGCTGCACACGTAGTAGACGGACTAAGATCTGTTAGGGTAGAAATCAAGAACGGCAAGCCTCAGACATTAATTGAGTTTAAAGATGCTCAAATTGTAAAAGAGCTAGTTGAGGATGGTCGCCGGGTTGGTGAAATCAAGATGGAAGCCAAGGTTATCAAATATTCCGACGCTGAAAACGGAGAAGACTTGGCTCTCTTGATGGTGAGGAAGAAGGGCTTTATTGACAAGTCAGTCACATTTTATAAGGCAGATGGAAAGCCGGTCTCTATTGGGACAGAGCTATATCACGTAGGCTCTTTACTAGGCCAAGTCGGAAGTAATTCTATGACGCGAGGCATTTGTTCTCAAGTTGGTAGAGTTCTTGACATTGGCAGTGGTGACGGAGTAGTTTTTGATCAAACAACTGTTACCGCTTTTCCCGGCTCCAGTGGAGGAGGTGTTTTTCTTAGTGAAAGATCTGGTGAAAAGGCTGGTCACTACATGGGCATGCTTGTCCGTGGTGCTGGCGAAACCTTCAACCTTATTGTTCCTGTAAGACGCATGAGAAATTATGCTAAAGAAGAAGGTGTTCTGTGGGCTATTGACACAGACGTTAAAATTCCCAGCTTGAAAGAAATTACCTCTCTTAACCCAGAAGGAACCTCTATCAAACCTCCCACTAAGGACAGCAAGAGAGTTAGCACCAAGGACAGCCTCAGATTTCCTGTCCTTCCAGTAAGGCATAGAAATGAAAACAATTAAATTTATCGCCGCGCTGGTTATGATTACATTAGTCAATATTGCAGCAGTCTTGTATTTTAATAACTACTTTTTGAAGCAAGACAAAAAGCCTAACGATGCAACTATGCGCGAACCTGCATCAATTAAAGAGGTAGGTCTTCGTGAGATTTCCGTACTTGCTGCCGGGCTAGATAACGTACATAGACAGGCAATCTTGAGAGACACTGTTATATTAAAGCAAATTCTGAGCACGCAACATCATTTGAAGATGCACGGGAAAAGAGTCCCCATGTGTCCCGATTGCAGTAATAATAAAAATGCTGAAACTAAATTCGCAACTAGACTTTACCTAGGAGAAAGATACCATGAGTAAACTATCATCACTACTAAACTCAAGAAGATTTTGGCTTGCCGTTTCAGGCGTCGTGTTCGTATTGTTTGACGGACTCGGGCTTGGATTAACAGAAGATCAGGTTAACAACCTAGTGCTCGTTGGTGGCGCTTGGATTGTCGGTGACAGTATCAGACAAACTTAAGGTGAAAAAATGGATAGAAGAGACTTTCTTAAAACAGGAGTCGTTGCTGCGGCAGCAATCCCGTTCGTTTCAATGGGAGAATCACAAGCTGCTGATGTTGAGATTTTTGTGAGGAACATTGAAGAGACTATTGATACTAACAGACTCACTCAATATTCTCACCTGTACATGAACCAGTTTATTTACCCTACTCCAATGGTTTGGGTGTGGACTCCATACGGATGGACTATTCAGGCACAACCTGTATACTATGGCAACAACCTGAATTTTCAAGGACATCTGTATGGATACCATCAGCTAACACAGAGAAGGGATAATATTAAGCAAATTACTATTCACGATGCTGACTGCATCTACATATTAGAGAATGGTACTGTTAAGGTGTACGGCAGAAATAAAAAAGGTGTAACCTTTTCTTCTGACGTACCGAATTATGCTTCTGGTCTTAGGAGAGTAGATGAGTACTACAGAAGAAAGATTAGGTAGCTGGCATAAACCTGTCAGCAGGATAGTCAAACACATGATCCCTCAAAAGAAGCAGGAGAGAGTTCTTGAGTCTGTATGTATCCTGAAAGAACATCACGACAAGACCGGGATGGTTTATTCCGGTCTTGATCGTGTTGTAGAAATCTGTTACAATAATGATTCTGTTATGAAAGATTCACTAAGATGTCTTGGCTTCAGAGGGGATCATGATTTACTTATAGAAGTAAAAGAAACAGATTCTGAGTATGATTTATGTATACTTTCTCGCCAAACTAATAGGAGAAAGCTAAAAAGTATAAAGTGTAATAATTTCATAAAGGCGTTAGGAGATGGGTAAGACAGTTAGAAATAAAAGCAAGCGGGACAGGAAAAAATTGAAGAGACAGCGAAGAGACAGAAAGAATAAAAAATATGACAAGTCGTCCCAATTGGCATGACTACTTTATTGGACTTGCCTACTACGCTTCCACTAGAAGTAATGACTCTCAAACAAAGGTTGGCTGTGTAATAGTAGGTGCTGACAATAGAATTATCAGCATTGGATACAACGGTTTTTGTTCTGGCGTAGACACATCCGACCTACCAACTAAAAGACCTTTAAAGTATCCCTTTATTGTTCACGCAGAAGAAAATGCCATATGCAACATGATTATAAAACCATCTTTTAAAAAGACGGCATACATAACTCATGTACCATGCCATAGGTGTGCAAAATTAATGTGGCAAAACGATGTTAGAGAATGGTATTTGCCGGTCAAAAAAAAGGCTCACAGTTATTCCGAGGATGACGAGATTGTTTACAATCACCTGATTGAAAACGGGTTAAAAATTAATTATATCAGACCGAACCTTAGTCATCTTTATGATATAATTCCTGATGAAAAACACTAGGATCATACACAACGGGCCACCAAAACTAAAAAAGAAAGAAAGTACGATGAAGAAACCACCGGAGGGCTTCACCACCAAAGCCAAGGTGGTTAATGTAGTAGACGGGGACACGGTAGATGTTGTAATAGAGCGTAGAGTGAGAGTTAGATTACAAGACTGCTGGTGTCCAGAGACCAGAACAAGGGACATAGTAGAGAAACAAAAAGGTATAGCAGCACGATCTTTTTTAATAACCAGAGCGATGGGAAGAGACGTAACTCTACACATACCTGCTGACGACAAAGGGGAACTCAAGGATGTTTTCACTTTTGGTAGAGTTGTAGGCAGGATCTTTGTAGATAACTTCGACGTTTCTGAAATGATGATAGAAGCTGGACACGCTACAAAAGAAAAAAAGCAATGATGAATAACAAAACACCAGAGAGAAAGAAGTTCTCTATTACACTAGCTAATGGGCAAGAAAAATTCTTTGATACAGGAAGCGATATGTCAGCGTGGTTTGAAAAAAAGAGAGTTAGGAAACCGAGGAATAAAAAAAAGACAAGAAACAAAAGAGAGAATTAGACCACGATGTCAATAAAGGAACTGGAAAGTTATACTTTTGTATCTAAGTATGCTAGATGGATACCTGAAAAAAAGAGGAGAGAAACTTGGAAAGAATCTGTTGATAGAGTAAAAGAGATGATGCAGCATCAGTATCCCGAAATAAACGGTGATATTGATTGGGCATACGATATGATGCATAAAAAGCGTGTGCTTGGATCTCAGCGAGCCTTACAGTTTGGAGGCTCCCCAATATTAAAACACAATGCAAGAATCTATAATTGTATAGCATCATATATTGACAGGCCACGATTCTTTCAGGAGTGCATGTATCTTCTCTTGTGTGGCTGCGGCACTGGATTCTCTGTTCAGAAGCACCATGTAGAAAAGCTACCCAAGCTGGTCCATAAGAAAGAAGGCAGCAAGAAATTCACCATTCCAGACACAATAGAGGGATGGTCTGATGCTGTTGGTGTTTTAGTCAGCAGCTACTTTGAAGATTGTGATCTCTTTCCAGAATACACAGGAAAAAGTGTAGTCTTTGATTACTCGGAAATTAGACCCGCAGGTTCTTACTTAAGCTCAAGTTCAGGAAAAGCCCCCGGTCCAGAGCCTCTGAAAAAAGCCTTAACGAATATTAAGAAAGTTTTAGACAAGGCATTAAAGGATGCTCTATTTTCAAATAGAAAGCTGAGACCTATAGATGTCTACGACGTGGTCATGCATAGCGCTGATGCTGTTATTAGTGGCGGGGTACGTAGAAGTGCTACGATTTGTCTTTTCTCTCCAGATGATGAAGAGATGGCACTGGCAAAGACTGGTAATTGGTTTCACGATAATCCTCAACGTGGCCGCTCTAATAATTCTGCTCTCCTACTCCGAGATAAGACCAGCCCTGAACAATTTACGTCATTGATGCAGTCGGTGAAAGAGTTTGGAGAACCCGGATTTGTTTGGTCTGATTCCACAGAACTCATTGTAAATCCATGTGTAGAAATCGGTCTTTACCCTGTTGATGAGAAAACTGGCAAGACCGGTTGGCAAGCATGTAACCTTAGCACGGTTAACTGTGCCAAGATTAAAACCAAGGAGGAGTTTCTTGAATCTTGTAGGGCCGCATCCGTTATTGGAACTCTACAAGCAGGGTTTACAGAAATGGCCTATCTTGGAGAGGTCACTGAGAGAATCCTTAAGAGAGAGTCTCTTCTTGGCGTTTCAATGACAGGCATAATGGAACAGCATGAAATCTGTCTAGACCCTGCCATACAAAAGGAGGGGGCTAGGGTAGTAAAAAAGACGAACAGGGAGCTTGCCGCAAAGATTGGGATTAATCCCGCAGCTAGGACTACGTGTGTCAAGCCAGAGGGTACTGCTAGCTGTATCCTTGGAACCAGTTCTGGTATTCATCCTCATCATGCCAAGCGTTACATCAGACGTGTACAGGCCAACAAGATGGAGAATATATATCAACACTTCAAGAAGACAAACCCAAGAGCATGTCAAGAATCTGTTTGGTCTGCAAACGACAGTGATGATGTCGTCTCTTTTTGTATCGAGGTTCCCGATGGCTCCAAACTAAAGAATAAGATTGGGGCCATTGGTCTTTTAGAGTACGTAAAAAGCACCCAGCAGAATTGGGTAATGACAGGAAGAAACGAGTCTCTTTGTGTAAAAGATTTTCTTCAGCACAATGTTTCTAACACTATCAACGTAAAACCAGAAGAATGGGAAGAGGTAGCAAAATTTATCTACAAAAATAGAAGATACTTTTGTGGAGTCTCTCTGCTTCCTGTGAGTGGAGACAAGGACTATCCGCAAGCACCGTTTACAACGGTGTATCTTCCCAGCGAAATGGTATCCCATTATGGAGATGGGGCTATGTTCGTAAGCGGATTGATAGAAGTCGCTCTCAATCTATGGGAAGACAACCTTTGGGCCGCTTGCGACTCCTTACTGGGTCTTGGAGAGAGGGTAAAGGGTAATGGCAGAAAGACTTGGGCTAACAGGTGTCAAAAGTTCGCTGATAAATACATGGATGGAGATGTAAAAAAGTTAAGCTACTGTATGAAGGATGTATACAACTGGAAAGAATGGCTCGATACAAAAAGAAAGTATGAATCGGTTGATTATACAACGTGCATAGAAGAGCAAGACAATACAAAACTAGAACAAGAGATAGCCTGCTCAGGTGGGGCGTGTGAAATAATATGAGCGATATAAAAAAATTTGAAACCTTTGTTGGTAGCATTATAGAAGAAGCCGAAAGTGATAAAATCGGTTTTGTAATGCATCTCTCTTACCTAGACGATGAGTCTTCAGAAGTAAAACACTTCAATATATCTCACAAATTTCCATACGACGATTTGACCACATCAAAAGAAAATTATGTAGACTTTGTAGATTATGCTGAGTCTACCAGAGACAGCGAGGACAAGTCCAAAGAGGATTAACAAATGGTCTTTTATCCCAAACCTAAATGTAACGACACTTGCGGTGGCCGACTAAAGTTAGACTATGTGAATGATAAACACATAGAACTTAAGGTAAAACGCCTCTCCGATACAGCCACCTTGCCTACCAAGGCAAACAAACATGACGCAGGGATAGACTTTTATTCGGACAAAACTGTCACCATCAAACATCTAGAAACCATTACGGTAGACACTGGTGTGTCTGTTTCCATACCGGAAGGTTTTGTTGGTTTGATATGGGACAGATCATCAATGGGATGTAAAGGAATACACAGATTTGCTGGAGTTATAGATAGTGGCTATACTGGAGAGATAAAAATCTGTCTTCATAATTCAGGTTACGGAATGCAGTTCTGGCCATATGCACCAGTTAGTTATGATGTAAAGATCGGGGACAAGATAGCACAGATGGTGATACAGTCAATACCTACAGTCAATATTGAAGAGGTAACTGAATTATCTAAAACAGAAAGAGGCGAGAAAGGCTTTGGGAGCAGTGGCTCGTAAGTTTAAAAAGAGAAGACTTAAACCTAAGACAGAGAACCAAGCTGATTATATAAGATTAATGGCAGATAACATAGTGACGATGTGTCATGGCCCAGCCGGAACGGGTAAAACAAGTGTGTCTGTTGGTTTAGCTTGTGAATATCTGACTGAAGGTAAAATTAAAAAGATTATAATAACTAGACCGGTAGTTGAATCCAGCAGAAAGGGACTGGGATACTTACCCGGCTCATTCAAAGATAAAATACATCCCTATCTTATTCCTGTTCTAGAAGAGATGGATCTTTATCTTAATAGTCAACAATCAAAAAGATTTTTAGACAGTGATATTATTGAAATTGTTCCACTTGAATACATGAGGGGTAGAAACTTTCATAACGCCTTTATGATCTTAGACGAAGCTCAGAACGCAACTTTTGAGCAGATAAAAATGTTTATCACTCGTGTTGGTAGAGATTCAAAGGCGGTAATTAATGGGGATCTACAGCAGAGTGACCTGTCCAGTAACTCTAGCTGTGATTTTCATGAGATTATAAAACGTCTTGACAAGCTTGAAAATGTTGGTATAATGGAGCTTACGGCAGATGATATCATTAGGAACCCCATAATAGGAAAAATAATTGATAGGCTTATATAGTAATGAAATTATCCGAAGACAACCTAAATGAAATACTTAAGTTAACCAGAAAGCATCCTGCCTTTGGTTATGAAATAGTAGAAACTCTATCAGATGACCTGCTTAGATTGACTAGACTATGCAAAGATATCGTTCGGGTCAGGGATGAGAGTGACGGTGACTTGAAAGCTTTAGATGTTTGTATATCTAGAATAAGGCATGCAGTAAGAGACAAAGACAATGCCGACGTATGAATATAAATGTGACAATTGTGATCACAGCTTTGAGATAGTTCAGTCTATGAAGGACAAGCATAAAAGAAAGTGTCCTAATTGTAAAAAAAGCAAGCTGAAGAGGGTTATGGGAACCCCTCTTGTTTTTGTTAAGGGTGATCCACAAAGTATTGGTCATTGGGCGGAAAGAAATACTCAAAAAATGGGTTCTTATGAACTCAGTGAAAAAAGAGAGTTGGAAAATAAAAATAAAGATAAAAAGTCCCAACCTTGGTGGCGTAAAGATAGCAAGTATTCAAACAACCAGATAAAAAATATGTCCGAATCCCAGAGAAAAAATTTCATCGAAAAGGGTGAGTAATGGGTAGAAAAGACTCCCCCCACCGAGCAATACTTAGAGTTAATCTTTCCCTACACTCCATGATGCCCACTGGAGAATGCTCTGCAACATTCGTCAGCAATGAAACCCTAGAAAAGTGTGGTCTTAAAGAAGACTTTTTGTTGTATGTTGACGGCAAAGACCAATGGGATTGTCTTAATAAATTACAGAAAAAGATAAAGGACTTTGAAGAAAAAAATGGCTAGGCATGATCGAGAAGAGTTGGATATAGAGTTGCCAGACCCGACTTCATATCTATCTTTCTATTACACAACAAAAGGTGTTGAAGTAGATCAAGACAGTACTAAAGCTTACTGCAAAAAATCAGTCAACACTCAGACCGGACGCACGACCTACTACGCAAAATTTGGTAGAGGGGTTTTGTTTGACCCATGGGGAATGTTTGCCGGTAAAGAATCTTCAAGAGATTTTAGTTTTGTAAAGGTATCTCAAAAAGTGTTTGAGAATTACTACAAGTACATAGAGGGCAAAAACAGATCTTTTTTATCGTTAGCCGAAAGGAGTATGATTGATGTCTAAGCCAAAAGGTGGACCATTAAGTAAGGCGGAAAAGTTTTACATAGCAAACAATGCCACTCTGAGTGATAAAGATTTATCAAAAGATCTTAATCGTTCCTCTAATATTATCGAAAAGTACAGAGCCAGTCTTCCAAAAGATGAGGATTCTGGCATGAAGGTTTCTGACCTCATGGCTAGGACTGATAAAGGGGCTACAACCATGACAGAGGCTGCCTCAATGTTATCCGATGAGAAAAAGCAGTCCTCATTAGAGGAGGAAAAGAAGCCAGCAGAGAGATCTTTTAGAGGAAGTATTCACAGGATTAAAGAGGTGTAGCATGAGCGTTTGCACAAAGATCGATCCTTATGTTGGCGAGTTCTCTGATGGAAATGCGATGTGGGTAGTCGAGTTATCTGACGGGGAAGTTGTTTTTCAAGACGATGGAAGACCGGGCGTTGAAGAGCATAGCGCGTGGATAAGACTTAGAAAACACTGTGAAGATAACGATTTATATATAAAATCAATGAAGATAAAGTTTAGGTCTAACGAGATTGAGGTTGGAACTGGAGATGAGGGTTACTATTTTTGTAAGGGGGTGTCTGGACAAATGTTTGGTGGGTCTACCAGACACTTGTATATGGCCGGTGCTCTAAAAAATAATGGCTCATTGCTTGTAAAAAGTTGGTTGGTTCCAGAACTTATTCCAGAAGCATCTGAACCAAGAAATCCAGACTTGGCCGGTGAATGTTTGATATCTAAAAATGGCTGAAAAAAGAACAGACAGCAGTAAGTACAAATCCCCCTCCACCGGAGACTATTGCACTGCATCGCAATACATAGCAGAGCTTATGTGTCAAAGAATGGCCGAAAATTCTAACGAAGGCTCTTTGGCTTATAAATTTTGGAACACAGAAAAATGGAAGAACACCTTCACGCAACAGGTTGTTCTGGCAAACCGCCTCCTAAAGAGTCACGACGAAAGAGCGGTCATAAGAGCCTTGAGAAGCAAGCGAGGTTCTAAGATATATTCTCTACGGTTCCCCGCCCTTGAAGATCTCATAAGAGTGGAACAGGCCACCCTAGAAAAAGAAGAACTGTCTGAACAAAAGACTATAGACATAGCTTCTCACAATCCAAAGTCTGTACCAAAGCCTTTTGGAAAGAAAAGCAAGATAAATAAACTGAGAGACTTAGATGAGTAAAAATAAAAACATTGTTCTTGATGACTCTGTAACTAAAGAAGTTGTTAAAAAATATGGTCACGTCGTTAGGACTGGAATAGACGTATTTGAAGAAAGTTCTAACCTTAAGATTATCTCAGTTAGCCCTGCCCTAGACGTTGCTTTGGGTGGTGGTATAAGAGAAGGAAGCTGGGTGATTTTCACCGGCGAACCAAAGACGGGCAAAACTACGACAGCCTTACAATTTGCCGCCAACTGTCAAAGAGAAGAGAATGGATCAAGGCCGGTAATATTTATTAATGCAGAAGGCAGACTCAAGTCCATGAACCTCGGAGGGGTGAGAGGTTTGGATATTGAGAAAATTCGCATAGTTGAATCTGATGCGGAGCCTATGAGCGCAGAAGAGTATCTTGACATTGTCGTGAAATATGTAAGCAAAGAACCAGAGTGTGTTGTAATAATAGACTCAGCCTCTGCACTAATACCTGAAAGAGAATTAATAGAAGATGTAAGCGGGCAGTTCAGGGCTGGCTTACCAAAGATTCTAGCTGCATTTACAAGAAGGTTGTCAAATGTAGTTACAAAACAGAGAGCTATAATAATTCTGATTACACACTACATAGCAAACACTAGCGGGATGGGAAGAAAGACAAAACTAGCAGACGGTGGTAAAAAAATACAGTACCAAGCTGATACCAACATGATTATAGAGTATATCAAACCTTGGGAATCTGGTGGTCGTAGCATAGGCCAGCAAATAAATTGGAAAGTATTATGCTCTTCTTCTGGAGGGTTCCCCGGATCTACCGCTCAGGGCTGGTTAAGATATGGGATCGGCGTAGACAGCACTCAGGAACTGCTCATAATGGGAGTAGAGTTTGGTCTTATATCTAAAGCTGGTGCTTGGTATAGGTGTGATTTTCTTGAAAACCATGGCGAAAAGTATTCCGAGATGTCGGAGACAAAATTTCAAGGACAAGACAAGCTATATAATTTCATAGATCAAAATCCAGATGTTATGAATCTTCTTAACGAAGAGCTTAAGGCGATTTTGTGAAAGTACTAGGGTTTGATGGTAGAGAAAAGACTTGGAACTTAACCAAATATGTTCCCACTAAAAACGACAAGAGACATCGCTCCAAAAACCATTTAAGAGCAAGGAAAATTCTTCGTACCCTGTTTCCCAGAGACCGTATCCTTGAAGAAGTCTCCCTTCCGGGTAGTAACACTTCGAGCAGAAAATCTCTCCTGTACGCAGACTTTTTTATACCTTCACACGACCTTGTAATAGAAGTCCATGGCAGACAGCATTACGAATTTGTAAAATTCTATCACAAGACCAAGGGCGAGTATTACCGATCCAGAAAAAGAGACAGAGACAAGATTGACTGGTGTAAGCTAAATTCTTTAACAATAGTAGTATTAAAATATTCCGAGAGTGATGATGTCTGGAAACAAAGGATTAACGGCGAGTGAGCGTCTTTCTAGATTTGAGCAAGCAACGGAAGACTATATAAATTCTAAACATCTCTGCCCAATCGGATTTAATATTGAGGCAATAGAGATCTTAAATCTAACTACCGAAGGGTTAAGAATTCTTTCCGCAGAAGAATGTGTTGCAAACTCTTACGTGGTATTTGCCTACGCCAACTATTTACAAGAAGAGCACAATAGCAACCTAGTAAAATTAAACTACGCAAACGACTCATTAAGACAGATTGTCGCTAGTGAAATGGGTCAGTTTGATAAGTACACAAAGCACGAAATAAAACAACAGAATGTTATAAACAATAATGAATTTGCTTCTAAACTAGATGTCATAAGAAAACATGCTCAAGCAAGAGTTGATAAGTTATCTGAAAAAATAAAAGACATCCGAAAAATGGGTGAATCGCTTTTAGAATTAGCAAAAAGGAAGGCGTACTCATGAACCCTATAGATAAGATAAAGTCAGGGATACAGAAGAATAATATGCTGCTTGTGTCTGAGGGGTTTCAGGATCTTACAGGCGAAAAAGTCACCACAGAGGATGACCAAGAAGAGGTTCTTACGGAGGAGGCTTCAACAGAAGACGAAGAGGATAGTTTTATAACCTCAACCAGATCATCAGAATCCAACAAAAAAAGCAGGGTAGCTAGGCCACAACCTCTAGACATCAGGGACCGTGAAAATACTTTTGTTGATGACGGGACCGAGGCTTCAGAAGACTCTGAAATAGATAAAAAGCTGGCCGTCAAGCCTCCTGTCGAAAGAACAAGAAAGGCATTCAAAAAAGTTTCTGTTGTATGTGTTTCATGCAAGAAGACTCTAAAGATCCATCCATCCCTATCTAGGGACGGGTACAAATGTGACAACTGTATTGTTAGAAGATAGAAACAGTGAATGTATTACATAACTCGGCTGCTGAGAGGGCGGTCCTCTCAGGAATTTGTTCACATGGCTCTAGCGCTTTCGTTGATGTTAGCGGGATAATCGAGCCTGACACTTTTGTTATTGAAGAAAACCAGATAATTTACAAATGCTTGTGTAAAGTCTTAGAAAAATCAGACTCTGTAGACATATCGTCCATACTGGCAGCAGCCAACGACATCAATCTGAATGAGAATCTCAGTGACAAAGACGGCCTAGAACATCTACGAGCCGTATACAATTTCCCAATCAATCTTGAAAATGTTAGACCTCATGCGATAAAAATTCGCAAGCTACAACTCGCCAGAGATATACAAAAGATATCCAAGGAAATATACAACAACGTATCTGTAGTCGACGGCGATGAAAGTATAAGCGAAATAATCAACATTGCCGAAAAACCCATATTAGATTTTTCCTCCTCCTTAAACCGAGAAGAAGACAGCACCCCATCCCCTTTGGGTCAGGATATTGAAGAGTACATTAAGCATCTCGAAGAAAATCCGTCAGATGTCTTGGGGATACCTAGCGGATATGATCGCTATGACATAAGCATCGGCGGTGGTTTTAGAAGAAAGTGTGTTGATTTAATTGCCGCTCGCCCGAAGGTCGGCAAGAGTATGTTTGGAGACAATGTTGCAATACACGTATCTTCAGAGCTAGACATACCGGTATTAATGCTTGATACGGAGATGTCGAAAGAAGATCACATCAACAGAATTCTTGCAAAGCTCAGCGGCATAGATATAAACGATATCTCCACCGGGAAATGTTTCAACAGTGAGACCAGTAAAAATAAAATAGAAGATGCTGCAAGCAAAATAGAAGACATACCATACGATTATATCAGCATATCTGGAAAGCCCTTTGAAGAGATACTTTCTCTTATGAGAAGGTGGATTATACAAACTGTCGGCTTTGATGAGAATGGTAGAACAAACAACTGCCTGATAATTTACGACTACCTAAAACTTATGAGTGCGGACAGCATAAACAATAGCGTTCAGGAATTTCAAGCTCTTGGTTTTCAAATAACATCTCTTCATAATTTCTGTGTTGAATATGATTGTCCATGCCTTAGCTTTGTGCAATTAAATAGAGATGGAATAACAAAGGAATCTACAGATGTTGTCAGCGGATCAGACCGATTGATATGGCTGTGTACCAGCTTTAGTATTTTTAAGAACAAGAGTGATGAAGAAATTGCTGAAGACGGTGATGAATACGGAAATAAAAAGCTAGTCCCAATCGTCGCCAGACATGGCCCCGGACTTTCTGACAGAGACTATATAAGCATGGCAATGAAAGGTGAGACTGCTAAAATTGTTGAGAAAAGCACACGTAATGAGATAAGAAAAGTTGTTAAACAGAAAGACGAAGGGTTTGTTGTCGAAAACAATAACAAAGACGACATACCGTTTGAGATGTAAACTGCATGCAGAAATTTGAAAAAGAAAAAATTAATGTTCTTTCTGAGAAGCTGTCAGATAGAATTATAGATATATTAGACCATTTTGAAATAAGCTACACTGAACAGGATGAGTGGATCTATTGTCCGTGTCCTGTACACGGCGGCGATAAGAAGGACGGGTTCAGCATAAGACAGTCAGACATATTTCCAAACCAGATAGTGTGGTCGTGCTGGACTCATCATTGCGAAAAACAATATGTCAACTCCATACTGGGACTCCTGAGAGGCATTCTCTCTAGAGAAGCTGAGAAAGATGTGGGATTCATGGACGCTGTTTCGTTCGGGTTCAAGTTTTTGAATTTTTCACCGGACGACATAAAGGTGGCTGCTGGACAAAAAGACAAGTCTAATTTCATAAGATGTGCTAACAGTATATTTAAAGAGAAGAAACAAGTAAAAAAGAATGTGACCAGAGAAATGGTTGTCTCCAGTCTACATGGTCCTGTTGAATATTATTTGAACAGAGGATTTAAAGAATCCACCCTCAATTTTTTTGATGTGGGAATTTGTAAAGACCCATCAAAACCAATGTACAATAGGATTGTTGTACCAGTCTATGATGATGAGCATAAATACATGACCGGATGTATTGGGAGGTCTTTAGAGGAGAAGCCCAGTACTCATAAGTGGATCAATAGTAAGGGTCTCAACACTGGAGATTTCCTATATAACTACTGGAATGCAAAAGATTTTATTGAAGAAACCAATAGCGTTGTTCTGGTTGAGGGTCAGGGGGACGTGTGGAGGCTTCATGAGGCAGGTATCAGGAATTGTGTTGGAATGTTTGGTTGCTATTTGAGTGACTATCAGCGTATAATATTAGAGAGATCTGGCGCACTTAACTTAATAATTTTAACGGACAGTGATGAAGCTGGAAGAGACGCCTCCGCAAGAATAAGAGGGCAATGCGAAAGACTTTTTAATATATACGCTCCAGATATAAGCCCCCACAAAGACGTGGGAGAGATGAGCGTTTGTGAAATACAAGAGACACTAAACCCACAACTGCAAGGTCTTGTGTAATGGTAACACTAAGCGATAAAGCCGTCAAGGAAATCAAGAGGGTAATGGAAGATCTTCCAGAAGCAACAAACAGATTTTTAAGAGTTGGGGTTGCTGGTGGCGGATGTTCTGGTTTTGAATACAAGCTGGGGTTTGTAGAGGAGTCAGAATATTCTGACAAAACCCATAATAAATATGAACAAGATGAATTAACTATCATAGTAGAGAAGAAGGCCGAGCTTTTTATTGACGGCACTACTATTGACTGGATAGAAGACTTGTCAAAACGCGGCTTTTCTTTCAACAACCCCAATGCTTCTAGAAGCTGCGGTTGCGGAGAAAGCTTTAGCGTCTAGCCAAATATATTATGCAAGAGAGATACATAATGACTCAGAGAATCTTGGCGTTTTCGGGATCTAAACAGAGCGGTAAAACCACTCGTGTAAATTTTCTTCATGGCTATGAAATGAAGAGAACCGAGGCAATAAAGGTTTTCGAAATAAATGAGAATGGCAACCTAGTTGTAAATGCTATTACCACTGATGAAAAAGGTGAGTCTTCTGAGGGCATGGGTATACTAGATATAGAAAGGCAGGACTTTGAATTTGCATCCTACGCATCTCAAAGGATATGGCCTTTTGTTAGATGTTACAACTTTGCCACGCCGCTCAAAAGAATGTGCATTAATGTTTTTGGTCTAACGCAAGATCAGTGCTACGGGACCGACGAGAACAAAAATACTTCTGTAAATATTATGTGGGACAATCTGCCGGGAGACTTCTCGTCAGAAAATAAAACAGGACAAATGACAGCCAGAGAGTTTCTACAATATTTCGGTACAGATGTCTGTAGACAAATCAAACCAGATATTTGGACTTCCATTTGCATAAATGATATAATAAATGACGAAAGTGAACTTGCTATAATAGGTGATTGCAGATTTAAAAACGAGGTTGATGCTGTCCATAATGCTGGGGGAAAAGTTATAAGGCTACTTAGAAGACCAAATGAAGATGGTCATTCGAGTGAAAATGATCTAGAAGATTATGACGGATTTGACTATGTTATTGATAACTCTGAAATGAGTATAGACGAGTGTAACAAAGAATTGCTAAATGTGTTGATTGACTGGGGGTGGATTCAGTCTGCGGAACCTGTCGGTTTTGTAATGTCTGCAAAAAAAGAGGGGGGATAATGGTCGAAACAGTTTCAAAACCTTGGGGTTCTTATCAGGATATATTTCGTTCAGACGAAGTAGTTTTCAAACGTATAACTGTCAGCCCTGATGAGGAAATATCATATCAGCAGCATCACAAGAGAAGTGAGTTCTGGTATGTAACAGAAGGTGAGGGTATCTTTAGATACAACAATACCAACTGGAAAGTTAAGCCGGGATTTACTGTAGAGATACATAGGAATGACGCTCATCAGATTATCAATACGGGCGATGAAGACATGGTTATATTTGAAATGCAATATGGAACATGCCGTGAAGAAGACATAGTCAGAATTGAGGATAAATATGGGAGAGGTTAAATTAATCTCTGTTACTCCTGAAGCAGAAAAAACCATAGGATACTGTGCCAGAGTAAGCAACCCAAAAAACCAAGACAACCCAGACGTGTCTAAGCTTCTTAGGTTTTGTATAAAACACGGTCACTGGTCTGTTTTTGAAATGGCCAACATGGTTATTGAAATCAACACCACCAGAGGAATAGCTGCTCAAATTCTCAGACATCGCAGCTTTTCCTTTCAGGAGTTTAGCCAGAGATACGCCAAAGCAGAAGGATTTGAACATATCCAACCCAGAAGACAAGACACAAAAAATCGACAAAATTCTTGGAACGATCTTGAAGAGAAGGATAAGAAATGGTTTGAGGACGCCAACAAGATGGTTCAGGACGCAACAAACTATCTTTATGAAAAAGCTTTAGAGAGAGGGATAGCCAAAGAAAGCGCTAGATTTTTATTGCCGCTGAGCACTAAAACCCGCATGTACATGAACGGGACTATTAGAAGCTGGATTCACTACATAAAGCTAAGAACAGATGAGTCAACACAGAAAGAGCATAGGGGTATTGCAAATGGAGTCAAGGGCATCTTTTCACAACACCTACCTGTTATCGCTGATGCCTTGGAGTGGTCTTTATGATAGTAACTTACATAAGAAGTTCCTCATATAATAATTATGATTACTGTCAACAGCAGTACTATATAAATTATGTGCTTGGACATCCATCGCTTTCTGGAAAGAAAGCTGAGATGGGAACCATAGTACATAAAGTTATGGAATGTCTTGCGCGATCTAAGTATGCCGTACAAAATAAAAAAAAGAGCTTCACAGACGAATCGTTGGGTAGAATTCGTTTAACAAAAGATATAATGTTATCAGAGAACTTTGTAAACAAACTCACAGAAAAAAGCATCAAGTTTTATACAGACAGAAGTTCTCACAGTTTTACAAGAGGCGATTTATCCAACTGTAGCAAATGGGTATGGCTTGCTCTTGAATATAATAACGGACAATTTGATCCAAGAAAAAGAAAAATAGTTGCCGCTGAGCCACATTTTGACATAGAGATCAAAGAGCCTTGGGCGGAATACTCCTACGAACTGCCCAACGGAGATAAAATATCTGGAAACCTAGCTATAAAAGGTACTATAGATCTCGTAACTGAATCTTCTAAAGATGTTATAGAAGTAATTGACTGGAAGACCGGACGAAGAATAGATTGGGCCACCGGTCAAGAAAAAGACTATGAGAAACTTTCAAAAGATCCCCAATTGTTACTATACAGTTATGCGATCTCAAAACTTTTTCCAGAATACAGCCAATCCATAATGTCAATTTTTTATATAAGAGACGGAGGTCCATTTTCACTATGCTTTGATAAATCTGATAGAGATAAATTTTTGGGGATGCTTAAAAATAGGTTCCAAGAAATAAAAGCAAACGAATCTCCCAAAATGCTATCTAGAGAACAAAAACACTGGAAATGTCAAAAGCTGTGTACATACTATAAAAATAATTGGGAAGGAACCAACACCAATATTTGCAAGTATGTCAACGAGGAACTAAATAAGAAGGGTCTAGAAAGGACTACGGCAGAATGCACTAAACAAGGTTTTAATATAGGGTATTATGATGCTCCCGGTTAAATATTTTACTAACGAGGAAGTTTCTGGGACGATATCTGTAAGAGAGTGTATAGAAGTAATCGACAATCTTTTTGAGAACATAGAAAAAACACAGATGCCCCCAAAAGTATACATGGATGTACCCAATGGGGACTTTAGATCTATGCCAGCAGTAGTCAATAACACCGCTGGAATTAAGTGGGCCGGATTAAACCTGAGAGAACCGGGCAAGATAAAAATCTTCGCCAAAGTTCTTATAAACGACATAGACTCTGGTGATCTGCTCGCAATGATGGATGCGGAGACTCTTACTGCCATCAGAACGGCAGCCGTCACAGGAGTCGCCACGAGATATCTTTCACCACAACATGCCAAAACGGCGTCGTTCATAGGGTGTGGCAATCAGACGGCCAGACAAATTGAAGCTGTTACATCCGTAAGGGAAATCACAACAGTTAAACTTTTTGATCTGGATACAGACAGAGCTAATTCCCTGAAGGAAGATTTATTAAAAACAGGCACCGTATCAATAGAGTCCTCGGTCATGGTCTGCAAAGACCTAGAGGAATGTTTGTGGGACTCTGATATAGTCACAACCTTAACCCCCTCCAGAAAGCCTTTCGTGAAACACGAGCACCTCAAGCCCGTTGTTCACATAAACGCCGTTGGAGCAGACGCAGAAGGCAAAAGAGAGCTTAGTCCCTGTGTACTAGAGAATGTTGATCTGGTATCTTATGATGAGTGGGTCCAGTGCTCGCATTCAGGTGAAATACAATATTCAAAAACCCCCAGAAGCGGTCAGGTATGGTCGCCGCTCGCCCTCATAGTTAATGGTACTACGAAAATAGGGTCAGCAAAACAAACGCTATTTGATGCCACCGGTCTAGCAATAGAGGACGTTGCAACAGCGCGGTACATTTATGACAAACACACAAGAGTCAAGTAACATTGTAGAAGTTCCCTTCACCGACAAAATGGTTAAGAGCGCTAAAGCTAAGGCTAAAAATCTAGGAAAAATAAACAATTCCATACTGAAGGGAAAGGGAAACCTTGCTGGTTATTTGGGTGAGGAAATTGTAGCAAGCTATATCAAAGCTAAGATAATTAGTAACGATGAAGGTGAAGAAAAATATAACCATGATTTAGTCAAGGGTAAAAAAAAGATTGAGGTTAAGACAAAAAGAAGAACGGTTCCACCGAGAGATTTTTATGACGCGAGTGTTGCAAAGACAAGCAGACATCAAAATCCAGATCTTTATATTTTTGTGAGCATTCAGTTTAAAGGAAACAAGCCAGTAAAGGCTTGGATATGTGGACAGAAAGAATCAAAAGAGTATTTTGAAAAGTCTACATTCTATGCAAAAGGCGATATAGACCCTTCAAACGGATGGAAGGTCTCTACAGATTGTTACAATTTGCCATATAAAAATCTTGACCCTGTAGGAAAATAAAATGGGATGGACACCCCTTCATCTACACACTCACTACAGCCTTCTAGATGGACTCTCCAAGCCGACACAGGTTGCTCAACGCTGCGAGGAGCTTGGATACCAGTCCTGTGCGATGACGGATCACGGGACAATCTCTGGAGCCGTTTCTTTTGTAAGGGCTATGCGAGAACGAAATATAAAACCGATTCTTGGATGCGAGTTTTATATCTCAAAAAATGCACAGTTGAGGACTAAAGAAAATAAGTCTTTGTCTCACTTGGTAGTATTAGCTAAGAACTTAGAAGGCTGGAATAAATTAATTGAAGCCACCTCCAGAAGTAACGAAGAAGATGTTTTCTACTTTAAACCAAGATTAGACTTAGCACTTTTATCTGAAATGATAGACGTGGATCAAGGCAGTTTAATATCTTTCAGTGGCCATCCGGGTAGCGATCTTGCCAATGTTTTGTTTAAAGATGTCAAGAAGGCTTACTCTGCTAGTAGCTATGACGACGCAGCTAAATATTTGAAAAGAGACTGGAAAAGCGAGGCGATATTTGCTGCTAGCAACCACATGAAAATATTCGGAGTTGGAAACTTTTTTATAGAGATACAGCTTATAGACAAGGAGAATTTTCCAGCCTCAGAATTGATTGCAGAGTGCTTAAGACAGGTTTCAAAGGAAACAGGAATACCCTGCGTTGCAACGGCAGACTCACACTATCCCAGAAAAGAAGACGCAGCAGACCAGAGGATATTGCTTTGTTCTGCTATGAAAACTACTCTAAAAAAAGTGGAGAACAAGCTAAAAAACAACGAAGATGTAGGGATGTCTTGCTTTTTTAGATCAAACAATTACCACATTCCTTCTACAGAAGAAATGGAATTACTACACACCGAAGAAGAGATTAACAACTCTTTATTAATAGCTAATCTTTGCGAAGATTACAACATTCTTGGCCAGCCAATGCTTCCAAAGTTTTCTTGTCCAAACAAGATGACAGAAGAAGAATACCTTCGAGATCTTTGCAGAGACGGTTGGCTTAAAAGATTAAAATCTCAGGGTAAAGTTAACACGGAAGAGTCTATCAAAAAATATGTCGATAGGATAAAAGAGGAACTTGAAGTAGTAGAAGAAGCTAACCTCTCTGGATATTTTTTAATAGTTAGGGACATTATAAACTATGTCAAACAGAACGACTGGCTCGCTGGACCCGGCAGAGGTTCCGCTGCTGGTTGTTTGATTTCATATCTAATAGGCATCACTGAAGTAGACCCTCTCGAATACGACTTGATCTTCGAGAGGTTTTATAATATAGGTAGGAACACAGAAGACCACATTTCTTTACCAGATATAGACATGGATGTTCCTGCAACAAAAAGAGATGAGGTTATTGACTACATACGCTCTAAATATGGTGAAGGCCGTGTGTGTCAGATGGTAACCTTTGGAAGGTTGCAGGGAAGAAGTTCGCTTAAAGAAGTCCTTAGAGTTCACGATGCCTGTTCTTTTGATGAGATGAATACCATAACAAAATCGTTGCCTCAAGAGGACAAAATATCTGACCAACTGGAGTCCATGGAAAGCTCTTCTTCTATAATGTGGACCCTTACTTATCAGCCCGATACCTTAAAGGGCTATTGTGAATTAAAAGAAGACGGAAGTCTTGGTGGTGATTATTCTAAGCTGTTTGAACAAGCTATAAGACTTGAGGGCACGTACAAGTCTCAGGGTAAGCACGCAGCGGGTGTTGTTATCTCCTCTAAAGACTTAGACAAATCATGCCCTATGGTAAAAGAAACAAATGGAACTGGAAAAATAGCGGGGCTAGAAATGATAGACCTTGAGGCCATGGGTCATGTAAAGTTTGATGTTCTTGGTGTTAATCTATTGGATAAAATTATGGGGGTAAGGGAACAACTTTTAACTGGAGTTATAGATGAAGCAACATTATAACGAGGTACTCCTAGACGGATGCTCTATAGAGTACAAGGATATTTCTCTTTGTAAAATCAACGACTATTATGACAGAGCTATTAAAAAGGAATTGTACCAAGTACATTCTGATAATAGAAACTTTAAATTCAGTATGATGTACAAAAGCCTAAGCCGGGCTGTTGAAAAATTTTTGGAAATAAAAGGTAGCGTTAAATGAACTATCGTGACATTATAGTTTTTGATTTTGAAACCGGGTCTGTTAATCCAAAAAAAACCCAGCCTACGCAGATAGCAGCGGTGGCGATACATGGAAGGAAGTTGACTCCACAGCCCGGAGGTTTTTTTAACAGCGAGATTCGACCAATTCTTGATGATGAAGAGGCAATCAAGCAGGGTCTTGACCCCGTGGAAGATGAAGCTCTTGAGATAACAGGCAAGACACGAGAGGCGCTGTCTAAGGCTCCACACCCAAAGCAGGTATGGCAAAAATTTACAAAGTTTGTTGACAAATATAATTTCAAGAAGACCCAGTGGTATGCACCGATACCCGCCGGTTACAACATTCTTGGGTTTGATATGATAATAGTAGACCGTATGTGCAAACAGTACGGCCCACTAAATGATAAAACAGGACATCAAAAACTTTTTAGTAAAGTCAACAAGATTGACGTGATGGATATGATGTTTCTTTGGACGGAAAATAATCCAGAAATAAAATCAATAAGCATGGATAACATGAGGGAGTATATGGGACTCTCTGACGAGAATGCCCATGACGCACTACAAGATGTTAAAGATACTGCCAACATAATGATACGCTTTATGAAATTTTACAGAGGTCTAGCGTCCAGAACCAAGTTTGAAAAGGCTTTTGCAGATGGCAATCTATACGTTTGAATGCGGGTGTGAGTTTAATATTGAAGGAGACCACTCTTCTTTGAAAGAGGATGGCCTTCCCGTTATTAATTTAAACATGCTAAATATTAATTATGACTGTTCAAGAACTTGGGATCTAATATGTGATGGAAAGACTAAGGGGGTTTTCCAATTAGAGAGCCAACTTGGTAGATCGTGGGCAAAGAAATTAAAGCCCAGAAACATTGAAGAGCTAGCTGCTCTATCCGCCCTACTTAGACCGGGATGTCTCAAGGCAATTGTAGACGGAAAGTCTATGACTCAACATTATGTTGACCGAAAGCATGGTAAAGAAAAAGTTGAATACTTAGACGATTCTCTTGAGCCAATACTTAAATCAACTCAGGGCGTTCTTGTGTACCAAGAACAGTCCATGAAAATCGCTCAGGTGATTGCCGGGTTTAACCTAAGAGAAGCGGATGACCTAAGAAAGGCCATCGGTAAGAAAAAAGCCAGCCTGATGACAGAGGTAAAGGAGTCCTTCCTAAGCGGAGCGTCCAACAAAAATGTTGTGTCTAGAGAAACAGCGGAGGAGATATTCGGATGGATCGAAAAATCTAATCGCTACGCTTTTAATAAGTCCCATGCTGTTTCTTATGCTATTTGTGGTTATTGGTCTGCTTATTGTAAATCTCATTTTCCTATTGATTTCTACTGTAGCTACCTATACTACTCTGGGGGAAAACCGGACCCACAACAAGAAGTTAAGGACTTAGTTTCCGATGCAAGGTCTCATGGAGTATCGGTAGATCCCCCAAGAATAGAAAAGCTAAACAAGTCTTTCAAAGTGCATAACAAATCTGTTAATTTTGGCCTTGGAGATATAAAGTATATTGGAAGCAATCACGTTGAAAAATTATTGTCTTCAATAAAAGAGCATAACTCATTTGGACTTTTCAACGAACAGCTTGACTGGTATTCTTTTTTGATAAATGTTTCTGACAAAATAAGCTCAAAGGTAGTTGAGTCATTGATACTAGCAGGGGCGTTAACAAAACTTGTAGATAAAAAAGCCAGCAGAAAAAAATGTATATACGAATTTGAAACTTGGTCTGCCTTGACCAAGAAGGAAAAGGAGTGGGTTGTAAAGAATTGCCAGCAAGACAACGACATATTGTCCGCGATTAAAAAACTAGCTCCAACAAAAAAAGATGGGGGCGGAACGTTCAACACTAAAAGGAAAGATATTGTCAACGATCTTATAATCCAATTAGAGAATCCACCATACTCTTTGGAAGACTACCCGAACGAGATAGCCATGGAGGAAGAGCGACTGTTGGGAGTCGCCCTTTCTTATTCCAAGGTAGACTCTTGCGACACAACATCTGTGAACACAACTTGTAAAGAATTTTCGGATGGAAAAAAAGGTAAGATAACTCTTGGTGTAGAGATAAAGTCATGCAGAGAGTGGACAATAGCAAAAGGTAAAATGAAGGGCGAAAAAATGGCATTTCTGAGTGTAGAAGATGGAACCTCAGACGCAGATTCTGTAGTTGTGTTTCCAGAAAATTGGGAAAAGTTTAAAAGCCTTCTAACGGAAGGTAATACTGTTCTTCTTTGTGGAGAAACTTCAAAGCACAGGGACGGTCTTGTTGTTGATAAGGTTTTTCAGATTTAGTTATTACTAAACCTACCACATATCGTATATAATATAATGACATCAGAGTTCATCAAGATAAAGAACTTTTTCAAAGAGAACAACTACTACGTCAGGGTTTCTTCTAGCTATGATAAGTCTTGTTGTATCGCGGAATTTCCAGAAAGGACAGCGATAAAACCTTGGATTGATGGAAAAACATGCTTGTACTCAATAGAGAAAAGTGGTATATTATATTTTAGTTCTGGGTTTCCTTCGATCAAGACTGAGCTAGATTTAGTAGAAGAAAAAAACTTACACATAGAATGTCCATCGTATGCCAGAAGGATTGTTATTTTCAACGACATATTTACCAACACAACAACAAGAGGACTTTCTGCATCGCTCATATTATTCTGTGACAATGAGGGGGTAGAACTTACCAACATTTTTACATTTACAGACATACTAGGGGCACCGGAGACTGAAGAAGAAAAAGAACTGGAGCTAGTTCTAGCCGAACTTTTTTATCTGAAGATAGAGAATCCAGACGAAGATTATACTGAGAGCGCTGAAGAAAATAATGTAGGTCAAGGATACCGTCTCTTAAGAGACCCATTTGTTTAAGGAGATTTTAGATGAATTCTTGTAACTTCATGGGAAGATTTGTAAAAGACCCCGATCTTAAGGATGCGAACGGAGTGGATGTTGTAGACTTCACTCTAGCTATAAATGAATACAGAAAGTCAAAAGACGGGTCTAAAACCAAAACCGTCGACTTTCTAGATTTTGTTGCTTGGGACACCGGAGCGGCAACTATAGCCAAGCACTGCAAGAAGGGGGACAGGATCGCCCTGAGTTGTTCTGCACGACAAGAAAAATGGGAAGATAAGACTGGAAACAAGAGATCAGCAATCAAATTTAGAGTAAACAAATTCTACCTACTAACCACTCCTCAATACTCTGAAGAACCTAATGAGAATGCGAGGGCAACCGTTAGCGATGTTATATGAATAGCTATAACCCCTCAGAGCACGAGAACCAAAAGATAAAAGATAACTACGGACTAGTTGTTTCTCAAGCTCTATCTTTTTCAAGATCATATAATCAAGATCTAGAAGACTATATTCAAGTCGGCTTGATAGGATTGCTGAAAGCAATAAGAAAGCACGACCCTGAACGTAGCAAATTGTCAACGTATGCAACCGTTTGTATCAGAAATGAAATTGTAAAATATGTCAATAAAAACAAGAAGAAGCAATTTAATGCGTGTCTAGAAAATCAGGTAGACAACAGCTACCAAGATTCTTTTTGGGAGTACACGCCGGATAGCTTGAGTGAGCAGGAGAAAACTCTTTTATATATGAAAAGAGATAATTATTCTTATAAAGAGATATCAGAAGAGCTAGAGTACTCAAAGAGTTACACAAAGGAACTTGCTAAAAGAGTCTTTAACAAAATAAATGAAGCGAATAAATGAGAAAAAAAAGGATACTGTTTTGTGGTGAAGCCACATATTTAAATACTGGGTATGCAACCTATTGGAGAGAAATAATAACAAGGTTGCATGCCACTGGAAAATATGAAATCGCGGAGCTTGGTGGATATTCAAAACCGGATGATAAAGAGTTGTCTTATCATCCTTGGAAAATTTATCCAAACATGCCCGACATGAATGATGTCTCCGCTGTTGAAGAATACAATAGTAATGTCCCAAATCAATTTGGTGAATGGAAGTTTGAAGAGATTTGTTTAGATTTTAGGCCGGATATAGTATGTGACATAAGAGATTTTTGGATGATGGAGTTTGAGGAAAGATCTCCTTTTAGGAGATTTTTTCATTGGTTCATCATGCCTACCGTAGACGCAGCCCCACAACACCCACAGTGGCTTTCCACATACTCCAGTGCAGATGCTGTGTTGTCATATTCAGAATGGGGAAGAGATGTTTTAAACAGAGAGAGCGGAGGAAAGGTCAACTGTCTTGATATAGCCCCACCAGCGGCAGATAAGGTCTACACTCCGGTTCCTAACAAAGAAGCCCATAAGTTGTCCCTTGGCCTAGACCCAGACAGTATCATTGTCGGTACTGTTATGCGGAACCAAAGAAGAAAACTTTTTCCAGATCTGTTTTCAGCCTTTAGGAAATTTCTAGATCTGTATAAGAGGCCAAATGTTTATCTATATTGTCACACAACCTACCCTGATGTTGGATGGAATATACCTGAACTAATATCTAAGAATGGTCTTTCCGGTAGAGTATTGTTGACCTACGCTTGCTCTGGATGTGGATCAACATTCCCCTCCTTCTTCCATGACGCTCTGACAGAATGTAAGCATTGCCACAGATTTCAGGCTAAGCTAACAAACCCAAGAGAGGGGGTCTCGACAGAGGTTCTATCTCAAATAGTAAATACCTTCGACCTGTATGTGCAGTACGCTAACAGTGAGGGGTTTGGTCTTCCGCAGGTTGAGGCTGCTTCCTGTGGGATTCCTGTAATGTCTATTGACTACTCTGCAATGAGTAGTGTTGTAAGAAAGCTTGGTGGTGTACCATTAAAACCAGCGGCAAAGTATATAGAACTGGAGACTGGCTGCTTCAGAGCAGTTCCAGACAATGATTATTTTGTAGAAAAACTTAATGAATTCTGCTCTTTACCAAAAGCTGTTAGAAGCAACAAAGGGTTTCAATCCAGAAAAGCGTTTCAAAAAAACTATCAATGGGAAGAGAGCGCAAAAAGATGGGAAGAACTTTTTGACGCGGCAGAAATAAGAAACGAAAAAGAGACTTGGGATTCACCTGCTAATATACATGAACCACCAAAGGGATACCCAGATAATCTGGATACAAAAAATCTCGTTGACTGGCTGATAATTAATGTCTTGGGTGACACAAGCAAGCTAAACTCCTATATGGCAGCTAGGCTTATAAGAGACTTGAACTATGGGGTTTCTACTGATGGGACGGGAGGGGTATACTATAATGACGGGTCTCTTCTTTCCACAAGCCCTAAAAATAAAAGATTTGTGGAACAGGATGCTTATAAAGAAATGCTTATTTTAGCAAATAAAAAAAATTACTGGGAACAAGTTAGGTCTAAGCCCAAGTGGAACTTTGGTGGGGTGGCTGGCAAATGAAAATTCTTTACATAGGATGTTATAGAGAGGGTACTGGCTGGGGCAACTCAGCCATAGACTACATACTCTCATTAGATAGTGCCGGGGTTGAAGTTGTATGTAGACCCGTAAAACTGAACAACAGAAATCCTGAAATACCAAATAGAATTCTAGAGTTAGAGGCACGAGACTCTTCTGGTTGTGATATTTGTATACAGCACGTTCTTCCTCACCATATGGAATATAATTCTGCTTTTAAGAAGAACATCGGTCTGTATTTCACTGAGACATCTTCTTTTGAATACTCCACATGGCCCAACAGAATCAACCAGCTTGATGAGGGATGGGTTTCTTGTCAACAAAGTTTAGACGCTTCAATATACAGCGGAGTAAAAATACCCCTGAAAGTATTTCCAATTCCAACAAACATCTCTAGGTTTGAACGTAGCTACGAACCTTTAGATATACCAGAAGTGAAAAATTCTTTTGTGTTCTACTTTATTGGAGAGGCTATAAGAAGAAAAAATCTTGTCGCCTTAATAAAGGCTTTTCATCTTGAGTTCTCTGTAAACGAGCCGGTCTCTTTAGTTATAAAAACTAACAAATCAAACATGTCCTCAGAGGAATGCCATAAACATGTTTCAGAAATATGTTCTCAGATCAAAAACAATCTGAAGTTATACAAACAAGTAGATGATTATAAAAAAGAAATAATAATTACCCAAAGACTTACCGATGACCAAATGATGGGCCTTCACAGATCTTGTGATTGCTTCGTCATGCCTAGCTTTGGGGAGGCTTGGTGTATCCCTGCTTTTAACGCTATGGGATTTGGCAAGACACCTATCTGCACCAACGTAGGAGGTATGGCTGACTTCTTGAAGAGTGGCGGTGGTTTTCTGGTTGAGGGCAATTCAGAGCCAGTGTTCGGAATGACGGAAACATTCCATGACATCTATACAGGAAGAGAAGATTGGTGCAATATAGACATAAGATATCTACAGTCAGAAATGAGATATGTATATGACTCCCATCTTTCTGAAGATGAAGAATACTCAAAGATAAAAAAGCAGGGCATGGAGTCTGTTTATAACTACTCTTACGAAACCGTAGGAGAACTGATGAAGAAGGAGCTAGAAAATGCCCTCTAGCGCAGTCTCTACAATACTAAGAGCCTCCAGCAAAAAGCATGGCGACCCTCTTAATATTCTCACTTTTGTGACACACGAGAGGTACGAGTCTTTTCTCTCAAAGACTGGACACAACTTCTTCTCGCTGACGACTATCGATACAAAAGACTGGAATTCACACTACGGGCCGATACCAAGCAACTACCATATTTTAAAATCTAAAGACTCAAACATAAGAGTTCCACTACATCTGGACATAGACTTAGTTTTATCTCAAAGTAAATTCGGACAGTTCCAGATCTTAGAACAAATAGCAACAAGACTTCACCTCCCAATGGTCAATCTGGAACATACTTTGCCAGTAGACTCTTGGTCTCCAGAAAATTTTAACCTCATGAAAAACATGACTGGAGATATAAATATTTTCATAACAAAATACAACATGGGTCAATGGGGTTATGAAGAGGGTAGAAACTTTTCTTCAATATATCATGGTATTGATACTGATTTATTCTCTCCCTCAAAAGAAGATAAAAGAGAGCCACATGCCCTATCGGTAGTCAATGACTGGATAAACAGAGACTATTGTTGTGGTTTTAATATATGGAAACAAATATCAGAAGAAATCCCCACCAAGGTTGTAGGAGATACTCCCGGTCTTTCAGAGCCTGCAAAATCTGTAGATGACTTAGTTAACCAATACAGGTCTTCTCAAGTTTTCCTAAACACCTCCACTCTTTCCCCCATACCCATGTCATTGCTAGAGGCTATGTCCTGTGGTTGCGCTGTTGTGTCTACAAACAACTGTGCAATACCAGAGGTTATAAAGGACGGAGAAAATGGATTCTTCTTTGACAACCCGGCAGAGGCTAGACAAAAAATCTCCATGCTCTTGTCGAACCCTGAGCTTGCTCGGAGGATTGGCCAGAACGCGAGAGACACCATCTTGTCTAACTTCTCTGAAGGGGTTTTTATAGACAAGTGGAATGATATTTTTAGAAGAGCTTCTAACATGGTATATACAGGGGTTAACTGATGAAGGTTTATCTAACTGTGAAGGGTGACAATATCAGTGGTTATCATAATATTGACGCCTCTTCTGGTGGCGATATTGTAAAAATGGATGGGGTTGAGGACTCCGAGGCAACCGAGATAATCGCCTCAGACATAATTAATTTCACTGATATTAGCTCGATTAACGATTTGTTAAGTGGTTGGGTAAAAAAACTCAGGCACGGTGGAAGAATTGTTGTAGGGGGTGTTGAGATTGATGAGGTTTGTAAGGCTTTTATATCTAAGGCTATAGATGTAAACCAATTCAACAAACTTGTCCACGAAGGAAGGGTCAGTCAAATCACAACTACTGACCTAGAAAAAATTCTCATAAACCACGGGCTTACCATAACAAAAAAAAGAACGGATAATTTCAATATGATAATAGAGGCTATTAGACCATGACATTTTCACCATCAAAAAAACAGGCTACGGGAGACGAGATAGTAACAACCTCCTGTTGCGACTGCGTGTTTGCGGAATACGTAGGAGACACCCAGACCGACTGTTCTATGGGTAGGTTGGAGAAGTTTAGGAAAAACGGAACAACGGTTTTAGAAGCTCACAACGACGATAAAGAATTCTATGTTGTAGAAAGATTTTGTTCTGCATTTAGAGATAGCGAGTGGAAGGACATACTGTTTTACTATTCAAATGACCTGTCTGAAACACCAGAAGACAGGGTTCGCAGAGAGATAAAAATCAAATGCGGATTTTTTATAGGCTTTGACGGCA
>VTLG01005764.1_pt1 | contig 43082 bp, 23 predicted proteins | sample 4694571 | NCBI WGS metagenome assembly VTLG01 (sample SAMN12604809, study PRJNA352737) | marine metagenome | biome: ENVO:00000447; feature: ENVO:00000209|ENVO:00000569|ENVO:01000036; material: ENVO:00002151; isolation source: viral sequences binned using virsorter ...
ATATTGTTCTGCTTTTACCTTTGGAAGATTACCAACATCAATGTAGAATATTCTTCTTTCTGGTGCTCTTGATAATCTATAAATTACAAGACTATCCTCAATCATTCTAAGTTGATTAAGTGCCTTGATTGCTTTATGGAGATATGATAAACAGGTTCCTTTATTTCTATCAAATAAACCAGAGGTTACATAGGTAACTGAATCTTTTGCAATTTTAATTGAAGATTTAGAATTTGATGATCCACCACCCATCATCCCTGTTGGATAATTTGGTTTAGGTGTATAGATATAATATTCCTCAATTTCTGGATAGATATCTTTCTGATTTCCTTTAAATACATTCTGAAGATCTACACCACCTGTTTTTTTATTTTTATTTTTTTCTTGACGAACAAATTTCATTTTCATGGGATCAATATATCTCAATTCTTGAATCCCATCTTCAGGTTTTTTAACATCAATAACCTTTAAATAAAATAATCTACCATCAACATACCAATTTCTAAACATTTCATGAGACTTTTTATCAAAGTCCAACATTTCTTTAATATGTTTAAATTCACTTCTAATAGAATCTTTTACTTTATCGCTTGCATTTAAATTAGATAATTCTATTTCTACTGGAGAATCATATAAATCACTAACAATTGCTTCATTAACAACATCTTCAACAGCAGCATCTGCTTCTGGATGCAATGCCATTTCTCTATATCGTCGAATTAGATCATATTCTGTTTTATAAACACCTTCAATATCTACATATTGTCCATAAAAACCAGATTGAATATAATAATCAACCCCGTCCTCATTTGATTGAGGTACGGGGGAAACTATAGAAGGAGCCTTATTCTGGCTGTCGTCAATAGAGAATCCAAAAAGTTTTGCCATTGTATAATTTTTGCCTACTTTTCTATTATAGCACTATTTAGCTAATATTTTCACCACCTGCATTTACACTAACACCTTTAAGTGCTTCCCACCACTGAACCTGCATCTCTACAGTAAACTCTTCAATAGCATCAGTAGTCTCATATGAAAGATCTAACTGACTAATATTGGTTGGGAATACATCATGGAACTTATAAGTTCTAAGTGTTGATCCATCACGATCTAATTGATGAACAAATGCATCAGGTTGATATCCAGCAGGATTGGTTTCTCCTGTTGCATCAGACATTTTATTGATAAGATTCATCCATTTCTCAAACGCAGAACGAATTGAGAAATCAACATCATTTAAGACTGTAATAGTCCATGTATCAAATGTCCTATCACCTGCTATCTTAAGAATCCTACCTCTGAAATTAATTTCAATAGGTGAAATATTAGAAGCAGGTAGAGCTGCTGCTTTTACTAAAAATCGTGATTTTTCTTTAGTATCATTATCAATTGATATTTGATCGGGAAAAGCAAGTTCTACTTCAAATAGATTCGGCCTAGCACCACCACCAGCCAACTTACTTTTAAACCCAGTTATTGTTCTTAATGGTGGCTTATTAAATTGGGTTGCCATAGTTCTTTATACCTTGTGATTGACTTAAACAGTACCGATTACTTCCTCAAAGCTGATACCAGTTCTGGTAGCAACAAAAGTAAGACCGATGAAGTTGATTGACCTTGCGGGTTTAATGAAGATATCTGCTATAAATTCATTATTATCTATAACAGCACCAGTGTTATTTGTTTCATCACAAACAACTCTGAAGTCATAAATTCCCCTCTTTGATTGAACATCTCTTAAGAATGGTTCAACAATATTTACAAAGTTAGTTCTTGTAATTTCATCATTGAATTCAAAGAGTTGATCTCTTGCAGCAGCAGAAATTGCATCTTCAAGATAGATGAATAATCTACGAACATTAATACGATCAAAAGCAGATGCTTTACCATATCCAGTCTTATCACCAAATAGGATAATTCCTGCTCCTGGTGAGAAGATTATTGGATTAATTCTATTAGAATATAATTTATCTCTTTGTAATTGAGATGGATTATATGCAAGTTTAACAGCATTTAATACTGTACCTCTTGCAGTACCTGCTGGTGAGAACCAAGGGAATTGATTAATATCATTTCTAGCACACATACCAGCAATATCACCATTCATAGGTACATACCTAAATGAATCAACAAATCTATCATACATGTACTTATATCCACTATCAAATACACCATATGTGGTGGATGTAACTGGTGAATAGAAACTTATTACATTATCTGTTATATCTGCAGAAGAACTAACTGTTCCAGATCCAACTTCAGTATCATTTATAAATGAACCTCTATTTGGAGAAACAAATGCAATTGCATCTTTTCTAATTTCTGCAACAGAAATTATCTTATTTGCAAGTGCCTGACACTTTTCTTTAGTGTGGTATGCTGCACCCATGAGTAAGAAATCAATATCATACTCTTCACTATTCTCAAATAAACCATAACCTTCAACTATACCATCTAATCCTGCTGCTAATGCACCAGTAGTACCAATACCAGTAGAACCATCATAGTTCTTACCACCTGCTAATGTAAGTGTTGTATTACCTACAGCACCAAATTTAATATTTTGTGCATTTTGATCCCATCCATTATCTGCTTCAAAATCAAAGTCATCATTTCCTGATTGGAATGATGTTGTTGTAATACCTGCAGGAGCATTTCCTCCAAATATTGTAGAAGAACTATTTTCTAAGAACTTTCTCCAATAAGAAGGCGAACCTGCAGAAAATTCTGCATCCTTTGCTTTAGATAAATTTAAATTCTTTTCAAGAACTGTACCTGCATTACCAGTAATTACTCCTTTGTCGTCAAAAACAACAACATGAACTTCATCAAACCTTGAACTTCTTGCTGCAGCATATGCTGAAGTAGAAGGACGATCTGCTATATTATTCCATAGAATAGTAGAATTTGTTAATTCAATCTTTTGTTGATCAAACCAATCTACTTCTGCACTTACATTACATCCATAAGTAGAATTTGCTGCTCCTACTAAATGAACACCAATTGGTTTATCTTTAACAAATGACCAAAGACCATTTGGTTGATAATCAACATTTGCTGCAGTTGATCCTATTCCAGTAGCAGTAGAAAATCCAGTTATATGTTCTGTTAATTTAACATCTATTTGATTATTAGTAGTATCAACATTAGTGATAATACCCTTAAGCATTCCATCAAGTTCTACTGTAGTACCTGCACCAGTGGGTTGAACTTTACCTAAAGCAGTTTGAGTTACACCAAAACCAACTTTTAAGTTTGCAATTTGATTACTGTCAATAGTTAAAGTTTGATCTGCTCTTGCATCAATCATGGCAACTTTTAAACCATCTGCCCATGATCCAGGGTTTCTTGCCGCAACAACTATATCTGTAATTGTATTGGTATCATATCCCTTATTAATATAATCATCTAAACTATCAATCTGAACTTCTGTTGCTCCACCAACATTAACTTTAGCATTTTTAAGATTGGTATCAGTTGCTCTTACAACACTTAATACACCACCATATGCTAAGTATGATGATGCTACTAACCAATGTTCAAAATGGTTATCTATTGGTTGTGGTTCTCCAAATGTATCAATTAATTGTTGCTCATTTTCGATCAGTGTCGGTAAATTAGTAGGACCCTTAGTAAAAGGTGCAACAATCGCAGCAGTCTTATCAGTTGCTGTATCTACTCTACCAATCGTTAGATCAACCTCTCTAACTACAATTCCAGGAGATGCTAAATTTAGTGGCATCTTATTACTCTCCGAGTCTCAGATTATTCTGAAATTATTTATTAAAATGCCCTTTTTCAACGGGGAAACAATGCATGAACATTACCAATCAGGGTATTGCCAATCAACAAAAGGTGCTCTTTTCTTTCTATTCTCTACTATTCTTTTAATTGTACATACCTTACATTCATATGAATATGAAGATGCTGTAGCACTATTTTTACGTGTTCTATAAAAACAATCTACTAGATTCTTTTCTTCTCCACAGACTCGACACCTTCTATCATTGAGCAACAGATGCCCAAGTTTTAATTGATCGTCGAATTCCATTATAATACTTGTATTACCCCATAACAATCAGGTATCTCATGTGTTAACTTACTTTCTATACCTTGCTTTAATGTAATAGCACTCATAGCACATGTAGAACAAGCACCACCTAATCTTACCTTAACAAAATTTGTTTCTTCTTCTATCTCTACAAATTCTAACCACCCTCCATCTGCTTCAATGTAGGGTATAAGTTCTTCAAGAACTTTTATTACGTTTTCTTCAGTCAGTTCCATTTCCCAAATAATCGATAAGTAAATAAATCCATGTAGCAAATAATACCATTATAGTAAATATTCTAAGATTTTCCCAGTTAAGTACAATCATCGATAATCCCACATATAAGAACGATCACCATACTCATCAGTATTCCATCTATCACCTTCTTCATCAACAAAACTTTCTAAATCTTCAAATCCATCTTGAATAAATCCGAATGGTGCCATATCTTGCTCTATTGCATTTTTTTGTTCTTCATACAATCTTTTACGAACATCATTATCCGTCATTTCTTTAAAGTAATCTTGTGCAACTACCCAAGCAAATATAACAAGACACATTGCTAAATCATCATTACATCCTTCTTCTGCCTCAAATGAGTTTGCTTTTTGAGCAAATGTTGTTAGTTCTGAAATAATATCATAATCTTTAACTAATATTTTATCATCTTCTAAAAGAGTTTTTAAATTAGAACAACCCAGTTTTTTAACTGCTGCTGTTGTTCTTACACCTAATTGACATTTCTTACCAGAGAATCCTTGTCCTACAATCTGACCATTTCTTCCTCTCATTGATGCCATAAGAAGATTATCATATTCTAAATCATATTGAAGAATACTTGCGACCTGATCTCCAATATCATTTACTTCTACTAATATAAATGATTCATTATATCCCTTAGCAACATCATGAATAATATTAGGGAATAACATAGGTTTAATTTCATTATTTCTATATTTGGCAACTGCTCTATAAGGAAACTCTGTAATATCAAATACTATGAAAGCAGAATAATCATTACCCAATCCACGAGCAACATCAACTGTTATCATATAATTATGATCTTTTACTGGTTCTTCGTAAATATCAAGACCTGCATTTTTAGTCAAAGGTTCTTCATATACAAGATTTCTAAGTTTTACTGGACTAATTAAAGTATTGACAGATCCTAAAAATTCACATTCAAACTCAATCTTAAACTGTGCTTCTGATGTATTGGCAATAGTTTGTTCTTTCCATTCATCATCCCTACCAGGAACTTCACTCCAATGAACATCAGTAGGAACATATTCACTCTTACCCTTTTCACTATCGTGCCACATACGATAGAAATGATTCATACCCCGTGGGGTAGAAACAATAATTACTTTAGTACTTTGTCCAGACGTAATAGTAGGATAAACAGAGGCAAAGAAGTCATCAGCAATGTGATTCGGGATGAAGGCGAACTCGTCAAGAAAGATGACATTATAGGAACCACCTCGGACAGCAGATGAAGACGTAGAGTTAGCAGAAATTTTTGATCCATTTTCTAACTCTAAAGAACCTTTATTCCAAGATATTATACCTTGTTGCATCCAATTAGGCAAATTTTCATATGCAAGTTGCAATCTGCCAAGTAGATCTCTAGCCGTGGACGCTTTGTTTGCCAGAACAGCAATGTTAACATTATCGTTGAAAACTGCATAGTGTAAAAGGTATGATATACAAGTGGTAGATTTACCTGTCTGCCGAGGCATCTTACAGATATTAAATCTATTCTCATGGAATCTTCTAATCAATTTCTCTTGGAAATCGTACATATTAAAAGAAACAAGTCCCTCATCAAGAGAGACTATTTTTATATACTTTCTAGTAAAATATATGGGATCGTCTTTACACTTCAAAAACTCAAGAATATTATCCTGAGAAAATTGTATTGCAGTATTTGCTTTTTTTAGATTGGGGTTACCAAGATATACATCATTATTATTCATGATCAATCAACACTTCCACTTTCTAAGTGCTTTATTTATTCTTGAATCTGGATCGTTAGCAGTCTTAGAACTGGTAAGTTTCTTTTTCATTCCACCCATTCTAGCACAGAATGATTTTTTTCTAGAACCACCTTCTGGTTGTGGTGCTTTTAAATCAGAACCAGGATTCTCACGTTCGTAAGACTTCCTACCTTTTTCATTAAGTCCACCTGAAGCAGACTTACCAGACTTTTTTGTCCAAGCAGCCCCTTCACTTACACCATCTTCTTTAACACAATTAGGAACTTCCTTTCCACCCTTTTTCTTAGTTCCTTTTGCTGTATATCCATCCCAACAAGTATCAGCACCTACATTCTTACGTGCTTGCTTTAATCCTTCATCAACATCTAATGTTTTTGGATAATCTTTATCACCAGGTTTTGCTGGTTTCTCACCACGTTTTCTCTTAGCATGAATATTATCCCAAAGTCCTTTCTTCTTACCTTCAAATATTCTATTAATTCTCATACTATCATCAGATCTCCAATCATATGATGCAACAATATCTTCTCCACCACCCTGTCTTACTGCTTGTATTTTTTTAAGTAAAACTTGTTTCTTTATTTGATTTGCTTTCTTCTGTTTTGAATCAATCTGTTTCTTTTGTTGTGCATTATCAGTTTCAATATTATCATCATCTGTCACTTGCTCATTAACTTTATGATGGCTTTCTCCACATTCTATACATGGATCTTGCCCACAATCATCACATTCACAATCAGATTTTTTTTCAGTAATCTGTTCAGTTCCTTTCCATACACCATTTGATACAAGAGGTTTCATATGAGCAGGACCAATAATATCCATAACTCTAGCAAAAGTGGTACCATTAGAATCACTAATATTTAATGATTCTGTTTGAGGTTGTGGTTTCTTATTAGTACTTTTTATAGCATTAGAAGATTTAGATTTTGTACTTAATTCTGCTTTTATTTCTTTCTTTAATTTTTCTCTATCAATACTTGGTTTTGTTTTAGTAGATATTTTTGGCACCAATCTAGATCCTGAAGATTTTGATTTAGTTTTAACTTCAGATTCTTTCTTTTTTTGATAAGCAGCAGTTTCAGCAGCAGAATCTCTAAACTTTTTAACTTTATCAACTTGCTTTTGACGCAATTGTTGTCTTCTTTGAACTAAATCCACTTTATTACTCTTTATTACTATTATTTAGGAATTGTTGTTTAATCATCTTTGATAAGTCACTAGTAGAACCTACAAAGACTGCATTATTAGTAACTTGACTTGGACCTTTTGCCTTTTCCTCATCAACTTCTTTAACCTTCTTCTGCAATTCCATTAACTTATCAGTTGTATCAGCAACAGACTTTATAATCTGTCCTGCAACTTCATATGCTCTTGGACTTGCACTTTCACCTGCTAATTCCATAATACCATTAAGAGATTCTTGTCCCTTTTCAATTAAAGAATATAAGTTAGCACGAGTATACTCATAATCTTTTTCAACATCATCTGTAATATTTTTTGTACTATCTTTCCTTGTAATACATCCATTTTCTGGTGTATTACTTACTTCAATAGCACTAGTAGTATTCAGTGCTTCATCTATAGGATCATAACTAGACATGGCATTAATTATACGTCAGTTTGTTGTGTTGGGCTATAAGTTTTACCATCATCAAAATCTGTTAAGAACTCATTAAATCCAAAATCATCACCAGGTACAATAGAAGCATCATCTGCAGTAGTTAATAAATTAACAGTTGCTCCAGATATGTGAGTAGCAGCTATAGAATTATCATAACCTCTGTAAACATTAATTGTGGCAACATCAGGTATCTTAGTAATTTTCATAATTTCACTATCAATTACAACTCTATCACCAATACTTAATGCAGTTGAATTATTAACAGAAATTCTACTATCATCAATTGTTAGATTTTCTGTTATTGTAGTTGTATTATCATCATTATAATCTTTAACTGCTTTAGGTGTAGCAGTATATCTCATTTGACGTTTTGCATTTCTAGCAGTATCTGCAGCATAATCAACTTGAACTTTCTTAATAAGTCCATCGGTAGTAGGTGAAACAGGACCAAATAGATAAGTTTTAGCAGTAAAATTCAAAGTATATATTAATGCTGTTCTAGTACTAAAATCTCCTTCATATTCATCCCTAAAATTTATATTATCCAATACAATAGGAACATCTCTTTTTTCACCAATTGATTTAACCAAATCAATTGTTATATTAAATGATGGTTGAAAATATGGTAATATCTGTTCAATAATTTGAAGTGCATCATCATTTAATTTTGAAAATATACTTAACTCAAATCCAATATTATATGGAACTGGCATAAAAACTTTTTTTAATTTATTACCATCTTGTGCTTTAAATGTCTGTGTTATTCCAGATTTTCTAGTTGGATCATATTGAACTGATACCATTTCAAATGACATTCTTGGTAAAGTTATTGCAATAGATTTTGTTAGCATCTCTTGCTCACGTATTTTAGCAAAGAATTTTTGCTGTGGACCATAAGCAAGACCTACTTTTGTTTGATCAAGAGTAGTATCATCTATTTTTTCATGCCTAATACTTATATTATTGAATAAAGTACCAAATCCAATAATAGTTTTTCTAACAATTTCGTGATAATAATATGTACCTAACATTAATATTCTCCAAATGGGTTTTTCTCACTAAAATCTAATATTGATTCAGCAGCATTTTGAATTTCTTCATTAGAATCAAATGGCTCATCAAAACTATCAGTACTATATGATTGTACTATATATCTAGCATTAGATATAGATCCAACAAGAACATCACCAGGAGAAAAGACTCCACTATTTAACGAAACTTTAAGTTCAACAGGTGGATAAATTGCTGATAAATCAGTACGTTTTCTAAAATCTCTAACTCTAGCAGTAGTTCCTGATAAGGATCCTGTAACTTCTTCATTATAAAGATAAGTACCAATACCAGTAGTACTTATACCACTAAATGTAACTGTTGGTGTTACTGTATAACCAACTCCAGTATTAGTAAATTGTACCTGTTTTACAAATCCTTGTTCAATAATTACTTTACCAGTAGCAGTTGTTCCAATTCCAGGACCACCAAATGTAACCGTCGGATCAGAAGGATAACCTCTTCCAGTCTCAATCATATTAATACCACTTATTCCAGCATCAACAATAGTAAAATCAACAGCAGCACCATTTCCATTACCTCCAGTTATAGTTATTAATGGAGGATCATTAGGTAAGTATCCACTACCTGGATTAATAAGTCTTACTTCTTTTACCGATTGTAAACCACCAATTGAAGTTGTTATTGCAACAGCAGTAGCTTGAACTCCACCAGCTGGTGGTTGAGATATATTTACTGTTGGTGTTGACGTATAACCAGCCCCATCATTAGTCATAACTATACTGCCTATCATTCCTGATCCACCAACTAATGCAGTACCAGTAGCAGTAACACCTAATCCAACTAACATTAACTTAGTAATATATCCTTCATCTTCCACAGTATTATCAACTTCCTCAATAGTAGTATCAACAAGTTCATTCTCATATTCATAAAGTTCACAACTTAGTTCATAAACATAGTTCTTACCTAATTGATAAAATGGTTTTTCAGACTCAACTCTTTTAATTTCAAATAATCTTTCTCCGAGAGGGAAGTATACCAAATCTCCTTCTTTAGGTCTTGTAATTAAATCTTCAAAAGTATACTCTGTTATTGTTCCTTCTTTAATACCAGAAGTCATACCTTCTAGAAAAGGAGCAATAAATTCTTCATATCTTTCACGAGAAATTGTAATACTAATCTCATTTTTTAACCTTAATCCAAACTTAGTCATTAAATCACTACCAGGAGCATATCCATCCTCATTATTTAAATATGCTTCAATTAAAAAAGAATCATCAAATTTAGATGATTGAACTTCTCTTATTATATCATCAGATTTAAATATTTTTCTAGGTAAATAATATACTTCTATACCAAAAATTTTTAATTGTTCATTAACTAAATCTTGAACTAAAAATTGCTCATTTCTAGATCCTTGTAAAAAATAGGAATTTAATGTCATATTATTAACCTATAAGATCAAGAGGTGGTAACTCATATTCAAGAGCCATTTTTGATTCAATTGCTTCAAGATCTTTTTCCGCATCATCAAATAATTGTCTACCATTTAATTCAATTCCACCAGGAAGTTTAACTCCTTGAAACTTGATTAGATTTTGTCCCCATTGTCTTTTAATTAAAGCAGTTAAATATTTTTTAACAAAAAAATCATTATAAACACCTGCAAAATTAGTAGGATCTAAAGCTCTATAACAATCAAGAACAATAAAAGTATCTACTGTTTCTGAACCCCAATCAATATCCAAATATAATCTATCTTGTCTCTTATTAAATCTTATTTGTTTATCTGTTGTTAGTAAAAAATCAATATCTTCAAGATATGTTTTAGTCATTGAATATTGAAGTAATGCAACAGAATTAAAATTATATAAATCATTCAAAAATAGTTGATACTTAACACTAAACATACCAGATGATATAGTACTACTATCAAATTTAAATATCTTTTCTACACCAATTACAGAATCTGGAACCTGTAAAAAATTAGAAGTTTCATACCAATTAGAAGTAATAGTTCCTAATCCACTTACATTAGTAGAAGTTGCAGTAGTAGTTACAATACCAGCAGTATTTGTGCTATCTGTTTTATTATGTGCCTGTCCTCTATCAATATCATCCTGAGTAAATTTATATTTAAGATACATTCTCTCAACACCATCAAAATGTCGTTCATTAAATAATTGAATAGTATCATCAACTAAATCATCAATTTGATCATCATCAACATTAATTTCCAATACTGGTGCACCTAATTTTCTTAAACAATAATCTACTAATTCTTGTCTAGTGGTTGGTTTTGCCATCAATAAGTTCCTCCATCGATCAATCCTGTTACTTGAGTAGCTGTAATAGTACCTCCGACAAACACATTACCTGTTGTTGTCACTATTCCTACAAAAGTAGAAAGACCAGATACGCTTAAAGAATTATCAACAGTCATACTACCTGCCACACCAACACCTTTTTGTGTGGTTTCTAGTTTTTTGACAGCATCATAGTATAAATCAACTCCTTGATGTGGAGTAAATACTGCAGAATCCTCTCCAAGTTGTGCCTGAACTCTAATTGCATATCCCAAATCATCAGATATGTTATTTCTCAGATATAATATTGAAGCATTATTATCAATATATGATGCTGTTGCAGCACTATGATAAACTTTAAGTTCATCATTGTCACCGAGTTTTATTACACTACCATCAGGATAATCAATATTACCTTGACCAAGTATATCACCTATAAATGTGGAAACACCCACTACATTTAATTGTTGTGTAGTAGTAAGTCCAGCAACTTGCAAATCATTATTAATATCAACTATTCCTTCAAATGTAGAAATACCTGAAGTAACTTTAATACCACTAGAAAAAGTTGCTAATCCAACAAAAGTTGATAAACCAGTTACTTGAAGACCACTAAATGTATTTGGACCATCTACAATAGCAGCTTCAATTGTTGCTGTTGTCGTAGCATCAAGAGATGCAATATTCTTTAACTGTTTAGCAGAACTAACAATTTCATCAGTACCAACATAAAGAGATCCAACTGTAGCAATACCAGTGGCTTTAATTGTGTTATTGTCAAGGTGACCAGCAAAAGTTGATATTCCACTTGCATATAAATGCTCAACATCTATTCTACCACTAACATCAAGAGATGGTGTAGTAATTCCTTCTGCACTACCAATTGTTACTCCACCTCCAACATTAATTACATCAGTCTCACTATTAAGTACAATACTTGATGAACCAACAGTTAAAATACCAACTATATGAGTATTAGTGGCATTAAGAGTAGCAATTGTACCAATACCTGTTATATTCCAATTTCTACCTGTAACTTCATCATATACTAAATCATCTTTTACAAATAAATCACCACCAATATACATGTCACCACCAGTAGTAGTAATACCACCACTACTAGAAAGAGTTGTTACTCCTACACTTTTAAAATTTTGATTGACAACTAAACTCTTTAAAATATCAACTGCACCATCAATATTTAAATCATTCTGGAATGTTGATAGTCCAGTAACATTTAAATTGCCAGCAATATTAGTATCTTTCGCTACACCAAGACCACCACTAAGTACTAAACCACCAGTTGTTGCAGAATGAGATTGTGTAGTATTTGTAAAAGTAACAAGTCCTGTTATGACTGATATCGATGAATCGATAATATCCGTCATTATAAAACTTTCAGCGTCATAATCCCACACAAGGATCATTCCATCCTTAGTTTTATTAGTGGAATTTACGTCTAATAGATTAACTAATCTAGTCGGAGGTGCCGACGCATTAGATAATACCCTAATTACATTTTGTGAACCGATTCTATCGTTAATATTTGGCATTACCTAGTTACCCCTGCTCTTACTAATGCTGCTCCTTCAACAGCTTTATATTCACTTCCATCTAAAGTAGTCAACTTAACATCATAAACATATCTTCCAGCTTTTAATGTTGCTGTTTTAGCTGCTGTCATTGTAATACTAATAATGCCTTGTTCAGGCGAACTGACTGAAGTTCCAAAAGAGACTGCTGTTGAAGCTGTTGGATGCTTTCTTATTTGTGCAGTTGTAGCTGCTCCAGTTAAATTTAAAAATGCATTAGAACGAGTATCCTCTAATTGAAAGGATGTATCAAAATCAAATCCCTGCTCAATCACAATGTTGGATACATATACTGCCATTATTAATCAATATACTTTTAGATATTTATATACATACCAATTCATCAATTTTTATTTACCAATTGTTGTAGTAAAAATTTAATTTCATCAATATCAGAACGCATTCTTTTGAGTTCATCCTCTTCAGATTTCTTCTTTTCTCTCATTCTAATATACTGTGAGTATCCTTGTGTGTCATGATTTATTATTGCACCTGATTTATCCCTATACAGATGCTTATGTCCATCAACTCTCATAATTATGCTAGTGCAATAGTTCTAAAATCTTTAAATTTAGGTGGATAAGCCTCATTTGTTCCACTACATTCAATCTTAATTTGAAATCCTGTAAACTCCTCAGTATTATCCCAAGCAGTGAATTCATAATCCTTGAATTCATCAGTTCTACTTGCAGAAACAAAAGTATCAGGTTTTCCATTATTTAAATTAGAATCTACAACTTGCTTTTCAATATCAACATCCTTAAGATTATCATATCCAGGGAATAATCTATAAGACTGATCAACTTCACTAGAATCTGGTTTAAATAACCTATAAAGAACTCTAAAATCAGCTGATGAATGTCTATATGCAGAAACTAAAACCTTAAGTGAAGTTGATGGATTTTTCAAATTAACTTTTTGAGAAATATAAACTGCAGCATGTGGATCTCCAGTAATTTGATTAACTCTACCATCTTTAGCATAATTAGATACTGGTGAATCTAATCTATTTCTCAATAATCTAAATGAACCAGTAGATAGATCTAACGCTGGTGATAAATTAGAATCACTAGACTTAAATTGGGCAACAAATGTAATAGATTTATTCTTAGGTAAAGATGTTAATCTTACAGATTCATTAATTTCAGAGCATAATAATCTTGGAGAACTTAATTTATTTAATTGATTAAATTCTACATCTTCATAACCTTGATCAATAAATGATGCTTCTGATCCACCATCACTAGTACCACTAACTGATCGCAATTGTCCTGTTATAGAAACATTATTACTAGGTGTTAATATATTAAATGCTGGAATAAATGAATCATATTGGAAGTTTTGTGTAGTAAATATTTCATCACCACCAGCAAATCCAGTTTCACTAAAACTTAATTGATTAGTACCAGTAGATCTATTTTGAAGATTTTCTCTTCCTGTTCTTGGTACTTGTATATGATAGGTATCTATAGTTCTAAGTGCCTTCAAATCAGCATCAGATGGTAAATCATGAGTTGTATTTATTCCAGTTAAAGAAACCCCATTAAACTCATATCTAGAACACTGAGACTCATTTGGATGTGTATCTTGAGCAGATCCACCATACCCTCTAGTACCAACTGAAAGAGTTCCTGTACCAATAGCATCATAGAAAATAATTTCTTGATTAATTTTTACATATCCTCTATTTGTAGAAATTCCTTCAAAAGTAGCAAATCCAGTCGTATCCGCAACAGATATTTGAGTATCATTAAATGCCAATTCAGCATTTAATTTTACTGGAACAGTGTTTGGTTCAATACCACTAATAGTAACTTTATTATTATCTGCTGTCAATCCATGATTGTAATGATTAACCTCTATAACATCACCTTCATATAATTTTTCAGAATTATATAATGATGTTATAACTGTAGAAGCTGTTCCAGCAGATACTGGATTTTCATCCGTAGGAAGAGTATATAAAACTAGATAATCACTCGCAGTAAATTGTTGTCCTTTAACATTTGTTAAATAAAGAGTATCAACACCAGAAATAGCATCGACAGTCAATAAAGCACCTTCCCCTTTTTTATCATTCCCTAAACTACTAGTTGTAACCCCAAGAACATCACCAATAGAATATCCATTTCCAGCAGCAGTTACAGTTATTGAACTAACTTGACCTTCTGCATTGGTATCAACAGTAGCTTGTGCACCAGTTCCAGATCCAGTAATATTGAATAATGGAACGCTAGTAAATGCTCCAGTTTGACTTGGTTTATATCCAGAACCACCATTACTAACACCTATAGTTCCTGAAATCTCACTTCCAACTTTTTCAATAATACCTGTTGGGTTTGTAGCAACTGCAGGAGCACCTGAAGCAGCAGCACTTATTTTTCTACCTGGTACTAACTTGGCAATAGTTGGTGCATGAGTTGTCTTTGTAATACCAACTTTAAGTTTCTTAGTATAACTTTTTATAGAATTAGGTAAAGATTTAAAGTTTAGATTTTTAGAACTTAACCTTGGATTATATAATGTTAAATCTGATGCTTGATTTGTTATAAAATTACACTTATAAAGAGTAAATTTAAGATCTTCTTCTTGAGATGCTGTCCAAATAGTTCCATTTTGTGATTTATATAAACTTCCACCAAGATATTGTGAATTCACAATAGATTGACTACCTTCACCAAGATTTCTAGTTGCCACAGTAGGTTCACCCATTCTAGAAATCCATACTTTATACTTAGTACTAGTAGGTGCTAAAAGAACTATTGCATACATTCTTCCAGGTTCCAAATAAATTGGTGATGGGAACTTAACATTAGTTGCTACTGAACCATCTGTAGAAGTTTTGATAATAGATTCACCATTAACCTCTATTTGTGATGGATCCAATTCAACTTGAGCAAAATCTTGTACTATCCTATTAGTTGGAGTTCCTAATTCAGTGCTTCTAAGTTGAACTGTTATTTTTTCAGTTGGATCTTTCTCAAAGAAATATAAATCAACTGAAGATAAAAATGCTCCAGTTTCATCTACAGTAAATGATTGTGCCAATGGGTCATCATCATCTACCTGTACTTCTACTACCCTTTCAACTATTCTAGTAATAACAACAGGTGGTGGTGGAACAGGTCTTCTAATAACCGTAGTAACTAGTTCATATTCTTCTACTATACCACTTGTGTTATATACTGTTTGAGCTTGACTAATTGAATCATCTCCTGGAGTTGGAGTTGAATTAGTAGAGTCTGATGTTAATTTAAAGGTCTTAGTTCCATTTGTAAATGTTAATGGTGGAACTGGATTTGCTAATGGATTTCTAAAGAAGAAAGAACCATTAAGGTCACCAACAGAATCTGCAAATAGTCTAACATCAGAAATTATTGCAACAGCTTTACTTGTTACACCAATTAATTTCATACCATTGGTTATTCTACCAAAGAATTCCCCTTGAGCATCTTCAGTTAATGATGCAATATCAACATTTAATATTGTTGATGATGCAGAATATGCTGATGGAATTGTAACTGATTGGTTATATGGATTGGTTCCATACTTAGTAGTTGGTGAATTATAAGTTCCTGTCTTATGATTTGGTTGAGCAAGTCTAAATGAAATTCTTCTGGTTCCAGGAGTTGAGATACCAGTAATAAATCCTTCAACAGTTTCTCCAACTTGGAATTGTCCTGTTGTCATTGCAATTTCAATTAATTTAGGTATAATATCAATACCAGATTTTCCATCAAAAAATGTATGATAATTAGTAAATGGTTTTAAACCAGACGCATTAAATCCAACATTACGTGAACGAATATGTGTTTCTGGTCTACTACCAGTAAATATATTGTCGGTAACAGTTCTATCCTCATCACCTAAAACTACTCTTTGATCACCTTCAATAATTTCTGTTCTAGTCCAATTATCAGAAGCTGGATTTAACGTAACTCTACCTCTAAAAAGAATTACTTCAAAAGGATTTACATTTTCAACTCTAGATGCAAAAGTATTTTCAATCCATGATTTTTCTGAATAATTTAAAGTAACTATATCACCTGTTTTTTGTACATTACTGTCTAATAAACTTAAGTTCTGAGAAAAATCTGCCGTATATAGATCATATCCACCAGATAATCCTGGTTCTGGTTTGAATGAATATCTATCTAATGGGACAATCATTTCACCATTTGTAGAATCAATATCCATTTTATTATCTGGACTTTCAATATCCATTCTCTTATTATCTTTAAAATCATCAACAAAGAATCCAGACTTAAATCTATCTCCAGTTGCATCTTTAATCTGCAAAGTCTTTGTATCCAATTCAAGTAAAGATAAAGTAGTAACAATTTCTAGATTTTCAACTCTATCTTCAATTTTACCAATATCCCTCATAGTATATCTCTTATTATCTACAAGAGATATTTTTATATTATTTGGATCATACAAATATGGTGGAAGTGATATGGTAGCAACATGCATTCCAGTATCAATAGTTGTAGGTGGTTTTGGATTTGATGAAGATACACCTTTAACTACAGTAAATATTCCTGAGGGATCAAGAACTAATTTATCAATTCTTGGAAGATAATAACTATATCCAATTACAGAATCTCCTTCTGGAGAAACAACTAAAGACGAAGTTGCTCCACTTCCATTAAATGCTCTAGTAGTAAATGAAAATGGTGATTTATCAATATCAGTAAATTCAGATACTCTTGGTCTAAAGTCTAAAGTATCAGATGCTCGCAATTCATTTGCTAAAGTAGGAACATCATTAATAAATCTCTCTTTAGTATAAGAATCTACAGTAAATACATCTCCAGTATCATCACTAGGAACTGTATAATGATTATAGATTACTAACAATCTTCTAGTTGGTGCAGAAACATTTCTCTTTCTTACCAATCTAGAATAATCATAAAATTGTTCTTTCTGTCCTTTATCTAATGCAAATTTATCAGTTATATTTAAATATATTCCGAGAGTTATTTGTTGTAAAGTAGTAACAATACCAGACTCTTCAAAAGTTATTAATTCACCAACAGTAAAAGTATTACTATTCAGATAAACAATCTCAATATCCTGTCCATTAGCATCTCTATTAACAATCTGTGCAACTGCTTTACTTTCTGCACCAGTAATTTTTTCCCCTAATACTGTTGCAGTATTTAAAGATAATCCACTGACAAAACTTAATTTATCTAATGTAGGATTAGAACCATCTTTTGATTCATATACAGCAACAACTTCAGCAACATCACAAACGTTTAATGATATTTCCTGATCTTCAATTCTTAAACCATAAAAATTATTTTGTGATAATCCATTAGTCACAGTAGACACACCAGAAATGGTCTTATCTACAGTTAATTGAGTACTTCTCTTATACTCTTTATTTTTTCTCTTAATTGAATTTTTTTCTATTGTAGCATTTACAACTACATTATTAGTCTGACTTAATTTTGATAATCCATTAAATACAACTTGATTTGATCCAGTTTGTAAATCAAATTGATCTTTTGTTAAAGTCTCAGTTGTTCCATCATTGTAATGAATAGAGTACTTTTGTGTATCAAAATTATCAAAATATGCACTAGTTATTCCAGTTGGAAGGTTTAATGTTAATGTACCATTTCCATCTGTACTTTGATTTGTTATTTGATTAACTATTGCTAATTTTGATCCAGAAAGATTAACATCTGATATATTAGATTGTTCAATTGGAGTATAGAGTCCAGAATTATCAGTATCTACAACTTGAGGAGTAGCAATTGATAATGAAACATTAGTTGCTATTCCTATTGATCCTGTAGCAATTCCTGTAACAGTGTCTATAGCACCAAGAACCATAGTTCTTCCATCAGGGGAAACACTACTAACTTTATTATAATTACTAGTCGTATTAATACCAGTTTGATATCTAACAACAGAACCTTCTTTAATACCAGTAAATTTATTTCCAGCAGAAGTAACATTTCCACTACCATCAATATCAACAGTATCTGTTGGTGAAAAACCTTTAAGTGGTTTATTTACTAATACAGTATCAGCAATAAAATCTATACCCAATGTAGAATCTACATTTTGATATACTGATCGTATATCCTCAATTCCATAAACAGTTATTGCATTAATAGATCTAGAAACCTCTTCATTTTCATTTATTATAATAGCTTCACCAACAATAAATGAACCTGAAGTTTGAACTAAATTCATAGTATTAGTACCACTGGCAGCAACATTTGCATATCCTGTAGCACCACTACTCTTACCTCTAATATATGAACTCTTAGGTAATTGTGCAGAAGTTAATGTATCATTAAAAGTTAATTTAGTATAAGTTTGGATATCATACAAATATAAATTCCACTGACTAGAAGCATCAGTATATGGAGTATTTCTCAACCCATATGAATATACTCTAGCTTTTCCTATTTCTGCTCCAGTACCTGCATTTGTAGTAGAAAGAGCTCTTCTTTCAGCATGTAATACTATATTTGAACCATTACTTACATCTAAATTTATTAATGCTGAACCTTGTGGGTTGTCAACCCTAAGTAATGTTCCCATTTCAAATGGAACATTTACAGTATCTATAGTTTCAGTGTCTCTTGGTTTTTCTACATCTACAATAGTAGTTCCTGGTTTATCAACACGTTTTCCTTTAACATATGCAGTACCTGGTGATACCCTTACACACATTAAATCATCAGATGGAGTACCTCCTTCTTCAGTAGATTGATTTGCTTGAAATATTCCTTCGTTTGAAATATTATCATTTAAGGAATTAGCAACTTCAACTTTAAAATTACCTAATGAATAATTACCAGACTCTTCAAATGTTCTTAATGCAAAATAATCATCAATTATAGAATATGTTGAAGTATTCTGAATTTTCTTAATTTCACCATTATCTACTCTAAGTAACTCAATAAAACTAGTATCATTAAAATCTGTTAGTGATTTTTTAGTTAAAGTTGTACTAATTTTTAATCTATCTGCACCTGGAGCAGCATAATTAGAGAATCCTTTTGCATTATCATATAATGATGGATCTTCATTTGATGAAACTATTGATTCTAAAACATTAAATCCAACTCTATATGAAGGTGTATTTGAATATGGATCTAAAACTACCCTATCATCAGAAACATCTACAAAATTACCTCTTATAAAATACACTCCACTAGAAATTCCAACAGAACTACCAGTTGCAGTAGCAGAAGATGATATTAAAGTGGCTACAGTATCTCCAATATCTATAGTAGTATTTCCATATACTATAGTTTCTTGTGATATTAAACTTTCACTATTTGTTAATTTACCTTCACTATTATCATTATCTGATGTTAAATATTTTACAAATATTGTTATATCTGTAATATCACTAGAATCGGATGGTAACTTATAATCTAAAATTATAATAGTTACACCAGAGTTTTGTCCTTTAAACTTTTTACCTTTTAAATCATTCAGGTATAAAGAAATAGGTATTCCAAGATGATCAGATTCTAATTTTACTGAGAAATATTCATTATCATAAGTTATATTTCCAGGGATCACCATTGATCCTTCTTTAAATATATGTCTACCAAAAGATTCTACTTGATTTTGAAAAGTAGACTGAAGAGTAGTTAACTCTCTTGCTTGAACAGGTCTTCCTGGTCTGAATAAAACCTTATGATAATTATTTTCTACATTAAAATCATCATAATACGGATTTATATTTAAATTAGTTTTTTGTGGCATTTTTCTTTAGAATTCCAGAATGATTTTAACGTCTTCTTTTTGTCTCGGATCTCGATTTATTAATTTTCTATTATCTAAATAAATTATTTCACCAGACCCTTTATTTATCTCAGCAAGAGCAATACCAGAATTAAATTCAACTCCCAAATCAATAATTTTGTTTCCAGTTGGATTTGTACTAATTCCATTGAAACTAGTTTCTATCCCAGAACTAAAACCACCACCAATTTTTTTAATTTGTTCGGTAGTTGATTGGAATGAATAAATTTGACCTGTAGACTGATTACCAAGTCTAGTAATATTAGCAAAATCTGTTTGATCTCCACTTTCTGGATTAAAATATAAAGATCTATCTTGATAATATTTCAAAACTGCACTTGTACTAACTCCTGATGTAATTACATCATAAGAAACGACATATCCATATGCAGTACCTATAGAAACAGAACCAGATTTAATATCTTGATATATTCTATCTCCAGGTGCAATTGATCCACTTGGAGCGTCTAAGTAAAGAGCACCTACAGATGAAAATTGACTTTCAGTAAATGTTGATGAAGATCCAACTGCAGTTGGATTTTTAATAATTCCAATTTGTGCAAATTTTGTATCTATAGGAAAATCTTTTGTAGAATCATCAAATCTTGCATATACCATAACTTTATCACCACCAAGTTCTTGGTATACGTCATAACCATGTCCTTTTGTAGGTGGTATGATTGGTATCAACTTTGCTGGTGTTGGTGGACTAGCAGCAAGAGGTGCTGTTGAAATTCCACTTAAATCAACAACACCATATGTATATCCTTGACCACCAGATGAAACAACTATATTATCAATAGAACTATTTACAACATCAATAATAACTTTACCATTAGACCCATCACCAACAATATTAAATTCTTGTCCTGTTATATCTGGATATCCACTTCCTGGATTATCTATCCATACCTTTTTAATTTGATTATTATTTACATCAGAATCAGAATTTTCTCTAACAGATACTATTTGAGAATCTGATGTACTTGACCAATCATTAGGAAGAGGTATATATTCTGTCGAATCAAATTTTATAATATCACTTGGAGAAACTGAAAATAAGAATTTCCAAATATAACCATCATCATTTGTACCTGATGCTCTAGAAGCTTCTAATCCAGTAAATAAAGGTTCATTTTGTGAAGGTTGTCCTTCTTTAGAAATAGTACTAATTCCAGTAGATCCATTATCAATACAAATATAAACATTATAATCTTTATTTACAATAAAATAACTAGCATCATATAACTTAGATTTATCTGTTAATGGTGAAGGATTACTAATACTATAATCATGGCGATACATTTCATATCTAGAACCTTGTGTCCAAGTTCGTTTCTTGACAACTCTTCTAGCATTTGCAGGAGTAATCTTCTTACCAAAAATCATAGTATCAGTAACATGATTTTCATAATTGATATTGTCTATAGGAGATTGTGGGCTAGAATCCCAATCTGTTTTTCTACCATAGGCACTTTGAATTCCAGGATTTACTAATCCCAAGAAAATATAATACGAATTATTGGGATCAGTTATATCTCCCAAAAAATTACCAGCATTATTGATTCTAAATTGATCTGTTACAAGTGCGGCCATATTACCAGCTTTTTTCTATATTTATACTATTTTTAGGATGATTCATTTTTCAATAGCTCCTGTAGTTCTAAGTCCAGCATTTCTTCTTTGTATATATGGGAAAGTTGTTAATCCACTATTAACAGTAAATCCAGCAACCTCTACAGATATTGGATTAATTCCAGATCTTGTAGCACCACTTAATCTACCCCAAGAAATTTCACCAATTGATCCACTTAACCCTTGAACATATGTATTAATTCCAGTAACTGGTGAATTTGAATCAATATTTGAAATGAATTCAAATGCGTTAAGTGATCCAGGATTACTAAAAGAACTAACATGATAAATGTTATCTAAGAAAGTAGTTCCTATACCTACAGTCGCACCTGTACCTGTTATAGACGTACATCCAGTACCAACTTCAGTGTTATAAATTACAACAGGATAACTATTAAGTAAAGTATTTGCTGCACTACCACTAGTTCTTTGACCAAAGAACTTAAGTGCTAAAGGATTAGATCCTGTTCCAGAAGTTGTTGTTATTCCTGTAATTATTCCAGAAAAACCAGTAGTAGCACTAATACCAGTTATTGATTCTCTAGAAGTTTTAGGTAATGGAGCAATAGTTTGTGGTGGATTAGTCTCACTATATCCTAAACCTGGATTAGTAATACTAATAGAAGTAATAGTACCTCCTACACCAATTACTGCACTTACTGTAGCAGTAGTTCCTATTCCTGTTGATATTTGAACAGGTGGATTAGAAATAGAAAGTGTAGGTGCTACTGTATAACCACTTCCTGGATTTGTAATAGTAACTGCAGATATTGTACCAGCAGTAGAAACCGTTGCAGTAAATGCAGCAGCAACTGGGGTAACTTGACTTACAATTAAAGCATCACATTCAAAATCTAAAACAGCTTCGCCTTCATAATTAAATAAATCAACAGAATCAACAAAGAACTCAGTAGTATTAGTAGTAATACCAGAAGTTATTCCTGCATTTGGGAAAACTAATGTTTCAAGAACATTTCTAGTTTTATAAACAACTTCACCACCAATAACTTTATCAGTTTTTTGCTTTATCCAATCCATTGGACGGAAATCACCTTGAACATAATTTGTCCGATTCATACCTAATCCATAATACAAATTAGTTGAAAATTCATCAGAAGTTGTTATTCCTGTAATAGTTCTTTGTTCTTGTTCAACAAAATTATTTTTAAGTGCTCCATTTGGATCTGGGTATGGTGTATTTTGTTGATTAACTTTTACAAGATCACCATCTTTAAGAGTTTCTGGTACATCTACAATGAAACTATCAATTGAACTTCCCCTATAGAAGAATATTGCAACATCATCTGCAGGATCTGGTGCTTCTAAGAAATTAACAACAGTTCCACCATTAAACGTATAAGCTACATCTGGTACTTGAATAACTCCATTTATAAAGATTAACAATACAGATTTAAGATCAATATCTTGAGAATCTAAATCATCTCTATCAGTTTGGAAAGATAATAATTCTCCATTTACTTTTAATGGGAATGCAGTTCTAGATCCATCTTGTATCTCTCTAGTACTATCAATATAATCAAACTCACCAACATTCCATGAACCAAATGAATCGGTAAATATTGAATCAACAGTAAGAGTAAAATCTGAAATAGGAGATTGTAAATACCTATCAGTTACTAATCCAACTGGTTTAATAACATCACCTCTCTTAAATGAGAATCCAGATCTAGGAACAGTGAATGATTTAACTTCAAATAAAGTTGATCCAATACCAGTTGTACTACTTGCACCAATATCAACATTTAACAATAATCCTTTACCAGTATCTGTAGTTGCACCAATACCTAATCTAGAAACACCAATCACCTCCAAATTCTCATAAAATGGTTGAGGACAACTAATTTTAGGATTAACATATCCAGTTCCAGCAGTACCAACAGTAAATTGTAAAGCACCTCCAGTTCCTGCAGGGGATTTACCAACATTAACAGTAAAGTTAGTTGTATCTACAATACCTTCAACACCTAATGTTGCATTATGTGAATCATCATTATATGGTCTAGGATATGCATGATTTGATGTATGATTATCTTGAGCACATGTGAATGTTAAAGAACTAGTACCAATTCCAACTGTACTATTTGCTTTTTGTATGCCAGCAGCAGATGCAGAAACATAAGTATGTGCAGAAGTATTAGTGGAAGGTGTTGAATCTAATACTTGAATCTGGAAAGTATTTGAAGTAACATTTGAGATTTGAATCCACTTATTGCTTATTGGATCTGTAGATCTAGGATAAGTATGATTTGTTACATGCCCATCTTTAGCACAAGTAAAGGTTAAAGAATTATCTGCAATCTTAACATAATCACTATTACTATATCCATGATTGGATAATGTAGTAACTGTCATTATACCTGAAGTTGGATTATATACAGTACCTGTAGTTGCAGTTTGAATCCCTGCGGCACTCATACCATGTGCAACAGAAGTAGTTACTGTCAATATACCAGTTCTTGGATCATATTGAGCATTATTAGCAGTTAAAGTCGCTCCAGACCCACCTGTAACACTAAGACCACTAGAAGTTGCACTTACAAACTTATGGATGTTATAAGGGGCAATAGAGGCAGTTATAACAGCATCTCTACCAGCTCCACCACCAGATCCAACTCCTACTGAAATTGTATCGGATGTTGCCTCAATAATTGATAAAGTTGCATTATGTGCTGGATCAGTTGTTCTAGGATATGGGTTATTGCTATTATATCCATCATCAGAACATGTAAATACAATTCCATCAGTAACAATTCCAACAGTATTAGCAGATCTCTTTACAGAATCAGCAACAGAAGAATCGAATGTATGAACAGAAGTATTTGATGAAGGTGCAGAAGCAAGAACATTAATCTCAAATTGATCTCCACCTGTTACATTGGAGATAGGTAACCATTTACCACTTAAAGGATCTGTAGGTCTTGGATATGGATGAGTAGTAGCATTAGAATCCATAGCACATTTAAACTTCAACCCATAATCATCAAATTTGACTAATTGACCATTTGCTAATGCTGGTGAAGGTGATGATGAAAGTTTTACAGTTAAAATTCCAACATTTGGATCATATACAGTTCCTGTAGTTGCTGTATAATTATCGGATGTTATAAGATTATGTGCTGGTTTTATTAATGTTAATTTTCCGTCAATTGGAGTATATGTAGCATCTGTAATACCATTAAATACTGCACTAGCGGCACCAATACCATTTCCAGCAACTGTTATTGAATTAACACCAACACTTACAAATTTATGATCATATCCAACATCAGTAATTCCAATAGCAATTGAACCATCAAAACGATATCCAGAACCAAATAGATCTTGAGTCCCTAATCCAACAGATACTATTGAACCTCCAGCACCAATAACTGCAGTAACTGAAGCACCAACTAAAGGAGCAATTCCAAGTCCACCTTCAGAAGCAAATGATACTACTTGTCCACTTCTTGGTAATTGATTCTGTACTACATCAATTTCACTCTTAATAATTGCTCCATTATCAGAACTAATACCAGTAAATACATAACTTGTTATTCCAGTATTACTTCCACCTATGAATGAATAATTATTATTTGAATTATTTTCAGTAGTTGGTTTTTGGAATATTCCATTAATAACAACTAAACTACTTCCAGTAGTAATACCAGTTGTATTACTTGCACCAATAGTTACATCAAAAGTTTGACCTATACCTGTAAATTTATCAGAAATATCATCATATATTGCATTTGTTGAATAATTTTGTCTTAAATAAACATTACCATTAAAGTTTGCATTATGTGGTGGATAATTACCAGGACTAATCCCTTCATAGTTTTGTCCCGCAGGAACTTCTGTAAAATAAATTTTATTTCTTTCAATATTAAATCCACCATTATATAAACGAACTGTAGCACCATCACTATGAGTTGCAGCAGTAGATCCAACAAATCCTCTTTCTACTTCAATTAATTTAATAGATCCAGTATTTGTTATAGGTCCAATATTAGTAGAACCAATTCCAATATTAGTAATTTTTACATATTCATCATCAATCTTCAAAGTTTGTCCCGTTTCAAAGGTTGAAATACCAGAAAGAGAAATAATAGAAGTAGATATTGATACTGAACTACTAACATTATTTGCAAGAGTTGTAGTAACTGGAGTATATGATAATGGAGTTTGAATTATATCATCAAGTGCTACTATACTTTTCTCAAGTTTTTTCTGCATCTCAAATCTATGAGCATTACCAGCACCTACAGAAGTAAATGTTACTGCAGTTCCAGCAGAAACAGTAGCAATTCCAATTATTGAGTTATTAATTTTTTTAATATAAACTTGACTTGGTAATACTTCACCATTACCCATTACCATAGATGATGCACTAACACCCTCAATAGTAGAATTAGCAGTATATGTTACTCTTTCATTATCACTAAAGAAATGATTTGGTATATAGAATTCACCTATAGATAGATCACTTATAACAGTACCAGGATTAAAAACTTTTTCAAAAATCGGAATTCTATTATATTTTAAATCAAAAGCATCAGAATTACTACTAGTACTTGCATAACCAGTATATTGAAGTAAAGATAATGATTCTTTAACTGAACCATATGTAAGATTTGGTGCTGCATTATCAAAATCTAAAGCAGTATATAATACTTCACTATAATTTTGAACTTGCATATTACCACCACCACTAAATGCAGTATCTGGATAGAAATTAAGATTAAATTTAGATCCTACAAGAGTAGATCCAAATGTACCAATACCAGAGGTACTTCCAATAGATATAAATGGATATTGCAAGTCATAAGTGTTAACATTATTATGTGCAATTAATATTTGATGTAGTGCACTTGTCTGACCAACAGAAACTCTTACTATATTCTTAACAGTAGTAACCTTAGACTTAGTAAATTCAAAAATAGTAGATGCAGATGAAACATTAGAATATGAAGATTCAAATCTTGCAGAATTTTCAGAACCATCTGGAACAACAGATTCTTTAAATCTATAAGTCCCTACACCAGAAGCAGTTGTTCCAAAACCAACAATTTTAGAATTAACAGATACTTGATTTGTATTTTTATTTTCATAATTTAAGTATAAAATACCAGATTCTATATTTGAAGTAAATGTTCCTATAAAATTAGAATTAAGAATATCTAAATTATAATCAGCAATATATGAATTAGTACCATCATGTGTTACATAAACATCAACAATATTAGTTTCATCTGCAAAAGTATCTTTTATTTCAACTGATGCAAAATAAGAATCTAATTTTGTAATTTCAGCAGATGCTATTACAGATGTAGTACTTGCTGCCACAGTATCATTAGTTCCAATTAAATCAACAAAACCAAGACTAGTAGATGTTAATCCTACAGAACTTACAAAAGAATCTTGTAATATTTTAATATTAACATCAGTATCAAAAGGATCAACTGGTGAAATTTTTAATCTATAAGTATTATCTACTTCTTTTTCTCCAATATAATCTAAAAGACTTTGATTATTATCAATATTAGAATTAGATAAAGATCCCTTATCAATAGTAAATACATCACCTGAGATAAAATCAATTGAAACAAGTGCTTCTGAAATTTGAATATCAGAAGTTGCTGGATTAATTGCCTGTATTAAAAGTCTATTATAACTAGCATTTAAATCTAATTCAGCAGTTGATGGACCACCCTGAATTCCAACGTTACTGCTAACATTAGAGAATTGAGAACTAATATCATCTACTTTTAAAACTCTATTACTCTTACAAAGAATATAATCAGTAAGTCTTACAGTTTTTAATCTAATCTTATTTCCTTTATTTGGTAATAAAGTACCAACATCAACTACATTATCAAAGTTATTAATTGTATCAACTCTAGTTTCAGATATCAAATCACGAGTTACAATTGTTGCATCAGTACTACCAATACTTGCACTACCAGTTGGAATTGTAGTTCCTATACCAACATCAGCAAAATTCTTAAGTCCAGTTGTATGAACTAATCTATTTACTGAATTTACTAAAGATTGATACTCAATTGGACTTTTAACAGTATAAGATAATGTTTGATAATAATCATTATCAGGTATAACCTGATAATCTTCATCTAATTTTCCAACTCCATCAATCCATCCTTGATTTTGTCTAGAAGAATAATCAACAGTATATGTTCCAGAATTTCTATATGTCGAATTAATTGTAGCTATAGATCCTGATATACTTCCCTTAATAATATCACCAACTTTTAAATTATAATTACCTAGTAATTTAACATAATTATTAGCAACTTTATCAACACTAAGACCAATATCACTATAATAATCATTTGTAAATAATAAAACGACTTCATCCTCCATAAACTCTGCTTCAACTATCGTTGGATTAAATTTAGGATACCAATCAAATGGTATAACAGTACCAAATTCTTGATCAGTTTTAGCTAATCCAGGATTACTAGCAATTCCATTAAGATCACATTCAATCTTAAGTGGATTAGATGATGGGATAGATTTAATAGTATAGAATTTATAATCATTATCAGCAGAATTAAAACCATTACCATATTCATTTACAATACCTTCAACAAAAAACTTATCTCCAACTTTAAATGGTAAAGTTGAGAATCCAACCAAAGGTGGAGTTTTTAATGTAAATGTAGCAATTCCAGTAATACTATCAGTAATAATAGTACTACCAACAGAAATATTAGTGATATCAATACCATTACTATTATCAATTGTATATAATTCAACAACCCCTATTCCTTTAACTTCACTTCTAACAGTAACATCAACTATTGCAGATTTACTAGATCCAATAATTGGTTCCAAATAATCACTATTAACAATTTCTCTAGTATCTGAATCAATAACAACTATCTTAGGAGGACTTATATAATTTTTACCACCATTATCAATTTTAACATCTATAATTTTATTATTTTTTGTTAAAGTTACTACTGGAGATAATTTTGCTGAAGGTGCTAAGGTTTTATCAGAAGCATATTCAAATCCAATATCCATAATATTAACAGTATCAATATTATTAGTAGTCTTAGATGTTGGTAAAATAATAGCACCTGAACCTTCTGTTGAAGCAATACTTACAAATGCAGGTAGTTGTTTATATCCTATTCCACCAAAATTCATACCTATACCAGATATTCCACCTCTTGCAGTAAGAGATTTTGTTGTATAATGTAAAGTTTCTGTATTTGTTGAAAGATACTTAAAACTCTCTGGAATTTTGTTTAAAGAGATATTAAAAGTGGTACTACCAATACCAGAAACACTATAGTCTCCATTATATTCACTATTTCGATAAGATATTTGTGATCCTTTTTCAACATCAACATCAGAAGTGCTTATAAATCCACTTTTTTCTATATTATAATATAAATTTAATGGATTATAACCTGAATAATTTAAAGTAATTGTTGCATCTGTAGAAACTCCAATTGTACCATTTCTTGTTATTGAAGTTGAATCAGTCTGTCCTGTTGAAACAAAACCATTTTTAAATTCTCTATCATAATAGAATTTAAATTCATATCCTGATAAAGAACTATCAGAAATATCAAAAATTAAATTATTATTTCTAATTACATTTAATGGAGGATTTATTAATGATAATTCATGATTTGATCCACCTATTGACACTAAACTAACAACTTCTGGTGGAATTGATTTTGATCTAGAAAGTGTATCTGATAATTGAATCCTATTATTGTCTATTTTATAAACAAAATATCCACCAGTTTCTAAACCACTAATTATATCTCCATCAGGAGAATCATAATAAACTTTATCTCCAGTATTAAGACCATGAGTAAAAATTCCAATTATATTTGTAGTTGTATTAACACCTGCAGAAGTAAATCCAATATTATTAACTAATAATTTCTCAGATAATGCATTAAACTTAACTTTAAGAGGTATTGTTGCATTTGTACTTCCAATACCAACTGTTTGATTTGGTTTAACTGATAAATTAACAATATCTCCATTTGATAAATTATGTTCAGTTGAAACTGAAACTTGAGTAGTTATCCTCTCAACAGACCCTGTTATTTGATCAAAAGTGGATTCAAATGAGTAATCATAATAATTACTAGCATTTCCAGTAAAGAATAACCCATTAGTTGTTGTTAATCCAACTTGAGTTACAATTCCAATATAATTATCACCCTTGTTTATTATAAAAACTTCATCACCATTTGCAATACTAGTAGGACCACTACCACCAATATTACCATCAGTTGAAACTGCAATATTTGTTCCACTAGGATTAGTGTTAAATTTAACCTTTTGTCCTGTTATAAATGTATGATTTGGTAAATATAAACTTTGAGCTGGAACATCTATACTTTCTGTTAACACTCCAACAGTAACATCAATTGATGTTGAAATACCTGCTATAGTTGCAATACCGACAGACTGTTTAGGGTTAAAATAAACAATATGATTTACTTTAGAAGTAAATTGATCAGTTTTTAAAGGAATATCAAAATAACTTGGAATTAAACTCACTATTGTTGAAATTGTATGAGCAGTTCCAGAAATACCTCTCTTAACCCTTAATATATTTCTATCTTCAAATTTATTAAGAACATGTAATTTTTCAGTACCTATTCCAATACTACTACCTATAGAAATAAGATTTGTTCTTCCAACAAAAATATCCTCAATTTGAGATAAAGTAGTATTACTCTCAACTTGTTTATATAAAATAGTAGTTTCTGTAGGTACTCCAACAATATGAGAATCTGCAAGATAATTAATAGCTGTTGATAATCCAGAAATAGTAACAGGATTTTTATCACTTAATATATGTGATGTTGAAATATATGCAGATACTGTTTCTGGACTACTCCAAACAAATACTACATCATCATATTTAACAATAGAAGTATCAATTTCTGTTATTGTTTTTCCTTCTAAAATACTAACAACAGCATTTACACCATTACCAGTAGTACCTGTATTATCAAATACTAAATTATCTCCTATTTTATAACTATCACCACTATTAAGAATATCAAATTCTTGAACAGATCCCTGAGTAACTGAGTCAACAATTGTTATTTGTGATTGAATTTCGTTAGATTCTACAATAAAATCATTATCAGCAAATTCATTCGATATTTTATATGGGAAAGTATTTCTTATTAAACCAGACTCATTATAATTAAATAAAGATTGATCTGAAGTAAATACATTTTGATCTTCAATTACTAATGGATTAGATCTATAACTATTACCAATAAAATATGGGAATTGTGGTTTAAAATAATTTGAAGCATTTGTAGATAATCCAACAAAATATGCATAAATTCCATCAGGATAATCTGGAGTTTTACAAAATCTTCCATTATGTTCGTCTAAATCACCACTACCAGTAAATAAGTAATCATTTACAAATAATCCATCATTTGCAATAGGTCTATCATCATAATCAGTATTTAAACTATAACCACTATTAAGAACTCTTATATTAGATTGTGGATCTAAAGCATCACTATATCCATATGGTCCATATATTGGATTACCATCATATGCCCAACCAATAATTTTAGAATGACCACCACCCGCATCTTGATCTACAAAATATTTTTCTAGAGAAGAATTAACATTTTTATTTTTAAACCAAATATCAGTAGAGTATCCAACAATTGAATATTTTAAATTATTTGGAGAACTTAATAATAATTCATTATCCTTATTAAATCTTTCAAAATTATTTAAAGTCAATTCTCTTATATTTGTATCAAATAATACATTTAATCCAACAGATTTAACTTTAATTGTTGTTTTATCTTGAGTATAACTTATACCAGAACTAATAATCTTTACATCAGTAATTTTATTATCGGTTATAACAGCCCTTAATTGTCCAGAAAAACCATCACCAGCTACTTCTAAATCAGGTGGTGAATAATATTCAGATCCAGAAGATTCTATTACAACTTTAATTATTTTACCATTAGAAATAATTGGTCTTAATGCACCACCTTTTCCATTTTGTAAAGAAATTATTGGTTTATTTTTAAAGTTTATAACATCCGTAGACCCATATCCAGTTCCTTTTTCATAAAGCAATCCAGATACTATTTCTCCACGAGCAATAGGAGTTGCTACAAAATCCTCTGTAGGTGTAATAAGTTTTGTAGTAGAATCAGTTGAAATACCAGATTTAAAGGCATTTATATTAATTGTAAGAGGTGGATATGCAAATTCTTGATAATCGGTACCTTTTGATTTAAGATTTACATACTTATTATCCAAATATTCAGTTTTTATTGTTCCACCAACTCCAGCATTAGATAATCTAAAAGTATCATTATCCAATTTAATTACATAATATTGATTTGATTGTGATAATCCAGAAATAAGTGATCCAGAACTAGAATAAGTTATTAATTCACCACTAGAAAATCCATGATCTTCAAATTTAATCGTTGATCTAAATGTATTAATACCTGCTTGTTTGACGAATATTCTTCTATTTTCATAAGGATTACCTGATTTTATTATATCAACAGAATCTAGTGTTTTCTTTGCTTCAGCAAGTCTAAATTTATGAATTCCAGACTTTCCTGCAAATGTAAATCCTATGGTGTTGATACCTGCAGCATAATCATCAATATTACCATATAGTCTGATAGTATTAATTCCAACAACTTGAGGATAATATACTGCCTCTTCTGTTAAAAAATTATTTAAATATGCATTGGAAGCACCAAATGTACCTATACCTATTGCACTACTATTATTATTTTTATCATAAACTAATCCCTGACCATTTCGTAAATTATGTGGGGTTAAAAATGTTATTGTTTCTGCAGTAATATCAATACCACCACCCTTATCATTTGTTCTTCCATCAAAAGAAATTTCTCTGAATCTCTTCTTTATTATTGGTTGTAATATACTTTCTGCACCATTACCACCACTCATTGTTATTGAATTAATGTCTTCAATATCAAAATTTTGCTCATCAATTATAATATCAACTATATCACCTCTTACTACTGGTTGTACTAATGCTGTTGTACCTAATCCAGAGGAAATAGTTATTTTTGGTAGATTAACTAAATCATAATTAGAACCACCATTTAAAACTAAGAATTCATCTATTGGACCATAAAAAATATTATCAGTTGACTTATAGTTAGAAATTTCAACACCATTTACTAACATACCAGTAGTACCTGGTATAGTTTTTACATCTTTTGAATCTTTTAAATTTGGAACTAATGGATATTTTCTAAGTAATTTTTGTGGACCAATTTTTGCATTTAAATGCCTTAGTAAAGTAAATGTATGTGTTGTTGTAGATACTGGAATATCAAACTCAATATAACTATCTGATTCTATAAAAGCTGGTGATAGATACAATCTAATTTTATTTTTTTCATTCAAAACCCTTACATAATAATTACCAGCAGATAAACCTATAAGTGGAGTAGTTCCTGGTTGATAATATACTTCATCTCCTGTAATAAATGGAACATCATTTGCAAATGATAAAATAGAATATTTGAAATTAGTTGTATTTTGACCTTGAACAGTATCATTAGCAGTTATTGTAGTAATTCCAACCTGTAAAATTTTAGATTGTATAGGATATGAAGGTAAAGAATTGGAAGCAACATATAAATTTTTATCAGAATCATTATATACATTCTGAATATCAGATGTTATTTCATTATTTCCATAAGTAATTGGAATATATGTACTAGAAGTTTTATTTAAAGATCTTCTTATAGAATAATTTTTCCCAACATATGCATCAAATCCTACTCTTAATTCAACATTATTATTACTAATTGCATCTACAACATCGGTTCCAACAACAAAAGTAGTAATACCAGATGCATTTTTTTCTAAAATATCTATAGCATCTGTTACTTTTAAACTAGATTTATCAATATCAGATAAAACATTAAATTGCGTTATTTTAGCTGATGTATTAATACCACCAACAATTTTTTCAACAAATACATCAGTTTCATAAGTTGCTGAAGTATTATAAATCCAAGAATTAGCAAAAACTTCCTTTTTAGTTTTATTAATATCTGGATTATCTATTAAATCACCTAATGTATCAACATATATACTTTCTCCTTCTATACATAACTTATTAGTATCTGCAGGAGTAAATTTAGATAAAACTCCAGTAATTCTTAATTCTACTTTATTTTCTAAATTACCATTTTCATACCCAAAAATAACTTCATCAGAACGTAAATTATCCGTACTATCAATTTTTTCTTTTATATTTTTACAATTTAAAAATTGATTTATTGTTGTATCAGTATATGTAATATTTGTATTAATACCAGAATGTATTAATGTACCAGTAGTACTAAATCCTACAGTAGAATCTACTGTAATAACATCTGAATCCTTATCTACATCACCAATTACCTTTGTTTTACCTGGAATTGTAAATGTTCCTGTAATAGAATCTCTTTCATTATATCCAACAAAAAGATCTAATCTATAATAATTTCCAACATTAACACCTGTAAGATACTCAACATCAGATACAGATGCAGTAGTTTGAGAGTCTGTGGATTTTACAATAGTTTGACCCTTTAATTTTAAAGGATCTCCTGAAATTAATTCAGCAACTACTTCTTCACGTCTAATATATTTTGCTGAAGATGGTTTAATTAAATAATCTTCAAGGTCAATAACTGATGGATCAACACCATATAATACATTAAATAAAATTCTAAAGGATTCTTCTGTTCCCTTAGTTTCATAAAAAGTTCTTGCTTCTTTTATAAAGTTATTAACATCTAATTTATCAACAAATTTACTATTCTCCATTCCAGGAGTAAGAGTATATTTGAGTTTTTTATAGAATTCTTGTAAAAATAAAGCACTTAAATTCTTTACTGTTGCATTTTCTGCATGTTCAGATGCTACAGTATCAGAAAATACTAATTCTCCTGGATTATTTGGTTCATGGTATGTGGAAATTCCACTAAATCCACGTTCACAACCTGTAAAAGTATTTGTAGTTAAACCTGTATATGTAATTATTTCATTATCAATCTTTAAAAGGCCATACTTATCAGGAAATCCTTTTGTGCTTTCGACTGAAATTGTTTTAGCACCAACAGTGGTTATTCCAGTTAAGGTTGTTTCTCCTTTGATAACCTCTGGTGTTAAGTTATCTAATTTTAAATATTGGTCTAAATTATCCGCAAGATCAACAGGACCACCAGTATATTCTTGTGAAATATAGTATTGTTTTAAAAATTCGGGGTAATTTGGACTTTCAGATAAGAAAAATTCAGGAATTTGACTATCAACAATTTGCTGTACCTGAACACGTTTATTAATTCCAGTTGTTATCATATTCTATCCCCTGGTTAATACTCCATTTGTATAACTTGACGTAACTTTGAACCCAACTCCAGATATTTGCTCTCCTGAAGAAATGGTGTCTTTAACCATATTTATTGAACTATCATTAATGCTAAATTTCAAATATAAATCTTGAAGTCCAATAATATCATTGGATTCTGGATATGCTTGAATTTCAATAACATTATTTGCAATATCAGTTGATGTTATATTAATTGTAGTTAAAATTATTTCACCTTTTACATAATCTACTGTACCTGCAGATTGTACAATTACAACTTTTGATCCATCAACGGTATCTGTCTTAACAATTGATATTTCACCTGTTAATTTATCAGGATTTGGACTATCTGTTAGATATACTGTATCTGCAACACCAGAAATCTTAAATCCAGTACTTTTAATGTTTAAACCCTCTGGTTTAACGTTAAATCTGTTACCAAAACACAATTCATACTGAGAAAATTGGTTTATAAGAGCATTTAAGTTTCTTCTAATACGTACTCTTGTAATATTTGATGTTATTGCAGTATTAATGTTATCAATAACACTTAAAACTTTACTATACTTAAATCTTCCACCGAATTTATTAATATCAGTTGATTGTGAATAAGTTGTAAGACCATTTACAACTTCAGTCTTCAAATTATTAACAGTATCAACTTGAGAATTGTTATAATAAATGAAAGATTCTAATTCAACATATAATATTTTCAAATCTACTATTTTTTGGTTAATTCCAGTCAAAGAATAACTTTTTAAATTTGAAAGTATCTGTTGTTTGTCAAAATCAGAGACAAATTCACCATTTTTTGGTTTAATTGAAATAAAAACAGTCCCAAATTGTGGTGGTGTTAGTTCTTCACCACCAACAACAGAAACACTTTCAGTATTTGGGTATACTTGTTGTATTACAGACTCATAATCCCTTGATGTAACAGCTCTGTACTGTGCCGAATACAGTCTAGGAGCAAAGTATTTAATAGAATCGACAGATTCTATATCACCGCCATTAGATGCCTTTGTAAGCGTTGTTATATTGGATATATTAGTATCTGTAACAGTAGCATCTAAGGAATTTATAAAACTTCCTGAAAATGAGAATGCAGAAGGTCCATTACCATCTACTCCATCTGTAACAATGTAACTAACTGTAATTTCTGCTCCATTATCTAACTTTTTACCAAAGATTCCATCACCAAAAAGTATCTCATATCGCTCATCTTGCACTTCTTGGAGTAAAAATGTTCTTGAATTTGAATCAATATTTAAAATATTGTCAATTTTAGTGTATTGTACACCTTTTCCTGTATCTGAAGTACCTTTTACATGTACAACTATAGTTGAAGTGTCGATAAATGAGTTATCTAGGATAAATCTTTGATCTAATGACCCATCATAAGTAAAAGATTTAGTTAAATATGTGCCTTGATAGACTGCAATTGGACTAAATGTTGCTTTATAGAATGTTTTTGACGGTATATCGGGAGTTGCAGCAGTTGTAGAGTCATATTTAAGAGTTGTTGTAATACTTTCTGGTATAGAAAAGGTATATGATGTATTATCTACGTTACCCGTACATACTAAACCCTCTTTTAAGGTTAATGTTCCTCCTTGATCTTGTGTTACAACAGTAAATTCAACGGATGCTTGTGCTGCCGTCCTAGAACGAGGTACATATCCTATATTTCTTGCCAAAGAAACTACATTTTCTCTTACAGTTGCTGAATCTAAGAAAGATTCATTCACAACCATATTAGAATTAAATGCTGTAATATACGTATTATATGCTAAAGTATCAATTAAAGTTGAAAAGTTAGACCCTTCAAAGTCAAAATCAGTAAATGTCGAATTTGCACGTAGATAATCCTTAATTGAGGTTTTTATCTGGTCAAAATCTAAGTTTGTAAATTTAGTAAAAGGCATATTATCTTGTAGCTTCTAGTATAAATGTAAATGCTTGAGTTGGTAAATCTAATCCTATTATATTAAAATAAACAGTAACATTAAACTCATTTCTATCTATCTGGGGATCTACCTCTACTATTAAACCATCTACTCTTGGTTCAAAGTTAGTAATTGCAATTTCAATTTGCTTTTCAATTACAGACGCAGTACCAATATCTACCAAATCAAAAAGACTAGATCTAACATCAGATCCTAAAATAGAATTAAAAAATCTTTCTTTTGGTATAGTTTGTACTATATTTCTTACAGATTTTGCGATTGCATTCGCATCTTTTATTACTGTAAGGTCTTTTGTAACAGGATGCATGTTAAAGGATAGACTAATATCTTTAAATGATCTAGATATCCTTGTTTTCATTCAACTTAATAGCAGTTTTCTAGATTTATTTATACAGCAAATCTTAACAATTAGATAATAGCATTAAAAAAGCGTCCCTTTCGAGACGCTCACGACTATTTTCCTTGTCCTCGGTATTTTTTACGAGACGAGTTACGGGATGTTGCCGAGTATTTCGAGTGTTTCCCATTTCCCTGACGAGTTTTCTTCGGCGGTGATTGAATAAAATCTCCACCACTAATACCACTTTTTGCTCTTACTGCCATTGTTCCTCCTTAATAATCTCAGTTGTAATACTATCTGGATGTGGTGTCCCTGTTTGATAGAATTCTATTGATAGGTCTTCTAGTCTATTGAAATACTCTAATTCCGATAGACTAGAATACACTAACTTGCCATCTATTGAAATATTATATGACTCTAGTTTTTTCATGCCCTACACGTACCCGTGGATCGCACCATATTTCGTAACCTGCTTCCTTTGCATCAAGACAGAAAGAAACATCTTCACCACACATGTCTTGTACTTCGCCTGACTCGAAAACTTGCATCTTCGGTGCAAACCAAGGATACTTTATTTCTTCGTTCTCAAAGACTCCTTTCTTAATTAAAAGCCATCCGAAACCTGTATAATCTACTGTAAAAGGTTTGCGTCGTTTGGATATACTTTCGACAGTTTCGTGATTCATCACTCCACCATTACCACGAAAATCATCCTCATCTAACCAATGTGCTACAGAAGTAGTCTTACCATCTTCGGTTGCATACCATCCTGCTGCAATATCTTTATCCATCAATACAATTTGCCAAAACTTCTCTGTATTGAATACAATATCACTATCAATCCATAATTGATAATCATATGTCAATTTACCATCCCAAGGTAATTGATCTGGTCCTCTTAAAACATTTGCTCCAAGACACTTACATCTTGCAAAATTCACCATAGAAGAATAATCTTGCGAAATTTGAATACTTGCACCTGCTTGTACAAGATCAAAACATAGCTGAACAAATGCCTTTAAGTAAACATATGAAACCCCTCTACCAGGTAAACAGAATACTACTGATTTTCCTTTTACTAATTCCTTTGCTTTATCATAATCCCAATCAGGACTTTTATTTGCTGCAGGGGGCTTTGCTTTTACTGTAAATCCTTTAGCCATAACGTGTTGTAATTACATTTCAATTATATCAGTTTATATATCATATGTCAATATGATGCATCGACCATCTCAGGTTCGCTTAACTTTTCATACGTTAAATCTTCTGTAAAATACGACTTATATATCCGTCTCCATATAATATTGAACTCCCACTCATTTAAATCTTTGAATAAACAATTATTCTGTAAGTATATGTGATATGTTGGATTAGTCATTTTCTCTTTCAGTAATAACAATTTCGTTACCGTCTAATGTAAGTTCTATTTCAGATCCTTCATACCATCCAAAATCATTGACGACCCATTCGGGCAATTCAACATAATAATGATTTGTTACTGAATCAACCTGTATGGACTCAAAAATTTTTCCAGAATTTTTCTTCATATAATCAAACCCTGTGTCGAAATTATATATGAGAAAAAAAAATTTGATTTTCCTTATATTTAAAGGTCGATCTGGGTCGTTTATAGCTTAGGGGATCCATGCGTTTTTAAAACAACCCCCCGATCAACGGGGGGGACTGTCTGATTCACGAACGAATGGCAGTGAATCTGTTATTGTCTATTGACTGTAATGCCATGAGTAATCCATTTGCATAATCCTTCAAACCCTTAGCATCTTTGACTTGATTGTCTAATGCTCTACATGCTTGTGCAGCAATGTCGATTGCATTATCCGTATGACGTTCAGAGAATAATCTAAACTCTTTGAGAATAGCGGGGCGGTTGCCAGCATGACGAACATAAGCGGCGGCGAGTGCATCATACTCTTCCGCTAACCAGGTTCTTTCAGATGCACGAACAGCACGAACAGTGGTTTCAATCGCAGTTTCCAAGATTGTCCTACCACGCTTATAGAATCTTCTTTCCTCACGGTCTGCTAAGTGTAAGAGTCCGAACGCCTCAACGTTCCATTTTTGGGATTGATAGAATTCCACTGCATCAAGGTCAGCAGTTGAAATGTTGGAGAGATTTGCTTGCATGATGGGTGGGGTTGCTTACTATGTTATTATAGAGGATGGGGTGAGAGAATCACCCCGTTTGTTATAATCCTTTATGCTAAAGCAAACTTAGGATTGACGAAGTTTGAGTAACTAAACTCACGGCGACTGACTAATTTGAAATATCCAAATCGGGTGATCATAACGTATCCCTCACCCTTAGTCCGTTCCGTGTAATTAATACGGGTTTCAAAATCAGCATTATCTTCGCATAGATCCAACGCTGCCAACTTAATTTCATTGACCGTATGCCACAACTCAATCAGGTTTGCCTTGCATAGACCTGCCCATTCAAAAATTTCAGGGTTAACGTCTTTACCCTCACGAATAAGAGCGTTGATGTTAGTTTTGATTTTCTTTGCTGTTCTCTCATCTACAAAGTCAACATCTGCTGCCATCTTCTTTGCATACTCAATCATATTTGCTAACTCATGGAAAGCATTTGCCCCATCAGATATGAACGCTTTTGGTTGAACGTACCTCACGTGAGATCCGCTTTCTAATCTTTCAGTAAGAGGCATTGCGATTGCATCACGTAAATCCTCCGCAGCATAATACTTTGTATGCGGTGCAATGATGATTTTTGATTCTACCTTTTCTGGAAACGAATAGGTTAAGGTGTTCGGTCTGTAATTCTTAGATCCTCCAAATCCTATAAAGTCGCCTTGATATATGTTTTTTGTGATTGGCAAATATGCCATGCACCACATAAGGATTTTCTCAAGTGCAGGTTTGTGAGCATAGTGCTTTTCAATATCCGAAGGAGTTTCACATATGATGATTTTCTTTTTATTAAAGACTGATTTGGTTCCTACGAACTGGCAACCCGTGGCAGGATTGCGACCCCATACAATAGAGGGTGCACCGTCAATCTTAAGTGACAGAATCAATGGCATTAAAAAAGCATCCAAAACAGATAGGTCACCTGTGAGGATGCTGTCTTCGGGGTGTTCGATGTGAGTGTTTTTAGTCATAAAAACGAAAGTAAAAAAATGGGGTGTGGTAGGAATAGCAGATGTCTGACCTTAAGGTCTCAGGGATGCCCATCCCTCACCACTTCTTTATAATACCAATAAAAAAACCCCCTTGGGGGTTTTGTGTGTCAGTTTGGGAACTGGTCTATTAAGCGATTTCTAAATGATCCGCATCAACTAAAATCATGCCATCCCAAAATGCCTTTACATCATCCGCATAAGAAACGAACCAATCAAACTGTTTTTGAAAGATGCCGCATCCTGGTTTCACTTCCTGGAGAATTGCGTTCAACCGTGATTTGGTTGTTACAGTCTCCCATCCGCATGAACTGATTTTAACTGCTTTTAATGCGTGGTCATAAGTTGCGATGCTGTGACCATGTAGTTTGACGGTTGAGCAGTTGGTTGACTCATTGTATTCAACCTCTGTATTGTCTTTTCTCCAATTGCCTTTGTTTGAGATTGCAAAGTTCATTTGCTTTTCAATTTGACGCATGGGTTAAATCCTTTGGTACTCTTTAATAATACATGAAAAAAGCACCCTGTGGGGTGCGTGTGTGTCAGTTTGTAGAGTGTCCTACTTGTTGACGAATTTCACGACCTGTGCGTGATAGGGTTTCACTGCCTCAAATCCCTTAGTGAAATCCTTAAGAAGTTCTTGGATTTCAAAATTGTGGATTGCCCACCGTGTAGAAATATCCTTAAGATATTTTTGAGGTGAGATAAGACGTGCGGTTGATGGTCTCTTAAGTGTGGTTACTTTTGAGACTACCTTGCCACCTTTAAAGGATGTGACGGTGACCTTTTTAACTACGGGTTTCTTAGTAGTTGGGGTTGCGACTGTTTTTGCAGTGCGGGTGTTAGTCTTACGGGTGCGTGTCTTACGTGTCTTTGTAGGAGTTGCAGCAGGTGACTTAACGGGCATAAAAACGAAGTTCGTTTGTTTACCTTCTTATTATAAGCATAAAAAAACCCCCGTGGGGGTTTTGTGTGACAGTTTGTGGATTGGTTTAGCGTTCGCTTAAACCACCACGCCCACGCCATGCCGTAAATGGTCTCTGTAACTGGTCTTCCTGCTGTGCAAATTCACTTAAGAAGTAATCCACTGTGAATTCATTTTCATTACAAAATGTTTCAATTTCAGAGTAGATGCTTGCAGGGTAGTTTGTCATGTGAAAATCAGTAGGGTTGACGGATGGGAAGGTTTTCATTTAATAGTCTATGTCTGAGTTGAAATATGCGTCAACGTCAAACTTAGTCTCTTCCGTGGTTTGAGTTAGTGCCTCTTCCATTAACATGGCAATGGCATCATCTTCAAATCTTGGGTCAATCATGGGAGTAATTCGTTTGACTCTCTTAATATACATGATTTTTGAAACCTGTGGTGTAAGTGTGTGCCACTTTATCAACTGGATTCAAGCCGGATTTTTTCCAATAAAAAAGGACAGTTGGGTTACTGTCCATTTCGGTATTCACCCATGAGGCATTTACCGTAATATATTTCAGAATGTCCGTACTCTTCGGATAAGTCAAGGCATATGCCCCAACATTCGTCAAGAGTTTTGAAAACTGAGTTTTCATGTGGTGCGGATGCACATACGACTGCGTAAGGGAACGCAGGATTGAAAGTAGTATTAGGATTGAACATATACTTATTATACACACACGATGGGGCACTTTGGGAGAAATGTGTGCCACTTTACGAATTGGTTTAAAAAATCCAGCCGCTCCGCTTAATGCAGAGCGAACCTCCAATAATGAAAATCGGTTGTTGCTTTCATTTCGTTGAACATGCTCTGCACTTCGTAGTAATCCGCATCATCCCATGAAACCCCATCATCCGTGACGAACGAACCAACATCATTTTTCATGACGTTTTTGAATTCCTGGAATCCTGCACATTCTAAAGCAAGTCTGTAAAGGCATTCAGTGTTTTGAATCCAAAGAGAAACGTTCCAAGTTTCGTAATCTTTCCAACCGTTCATAAGAAAATCCTTTGTTGACTCTTCTAATATAAACCCCCATCGGGAACAATGGGGGTTTTGTGTGCCAGTTTACCAATCGGGTGATTCCTCACCCTTTGCGTTGATCACGATGCCCCAGAGTTCGTCAAATTGATAATCTGAGTGATCCATCGTGTCGTCTTCGTAGAGTCCAGCAGACCCGATGTATTGGAAAATTTGAAGCATGATTTCATGCTGATTTTCCGTGAGAGTAAGTTTGAAATTTTTCATA
>VTLG01013987.1_pt1 | contig 43030 bp, 46 predicted proteins | sample 4694571 | NCBI WGS metagenome assembly VTLG01 (sample SAMN12604809, study PRJNA352737) | marine metagenome | biome: ENVO:00000447; feature: ENVO:00000209|ENVO:00000569|ENVO:01000036; material: ENVO:00002151; isolation source: viral sequences binned using virsorter ...
TATTTTTAAGATGTTTAACCAGATCAGAAACTGTAAGGTCCACACCAGTGCTAAGAATACCGACATCAATTTTGCCTTTACTGGAATACTTTTGTAACTCATTTAATGTTCTCCTAAAATCTGGAAAGTATTTCTGTATAATTAATGCTACAACTTTCTTTTCATACTCAATCTTATTAATATCTAGAATTGTTTTCACTCTATCAAAGAAAGATGCTGCCATTTGTGCTCTTTCTTTTCCTTTGACGTTGAAATCTATAACAGAACAACGTGAGTGGATAGGATCAATGATCCTGTTCTTGTAGTTGCATGTAAATATAAATCTACAAGCATTCTGGAACTCTTCAATATTACCACGCAATAACATTTGTACATCAGGTGTACAATTATCTGCCTCATCTATAATTATAACTTTGTGCTTTGCTTTTGATGTAAGAGAAACACTAGCAGCAAATGACTTTGCTTGATTTCTTACAGTGTCTAAGAATCTACCTTCATCAGATCCATTAATAACAAAGAAATCTGCTTCTAGTTCATTACATAATGCCTTAGCAATAGTTGTCTTACCTATGCCTGCGGGTCCTGCTAGGAGAAGATTAGGTATCTCTCCTTGTTCAACAAAACCTTCAAACATTTGAGACGTATTCTCAGGAAGAATACACTCTCTCACGTTGGCGGGACGATATCTCTCGACCCACAAAAAATCATTCATAATAAAATTAAACCCAGTTAGGTTTACGATCAGGTTTCCTCAGATAATTATTACATACCCAAGGTTTAGATGCAACATAACGTTTGTATGCATCAAATGTAGAAATAGATTTGTCATGCTTGAACTCATCGTACATAGCACGAGCAAATGGTGTAGGACCTAGATCTTTCTTAGGAAAGATTTGATCTGCTACAAGTATTGTATCATGACAAGTATGTCTTTTGCCATACCTGTGTGTATATTCCTCACATAAGGCAAGACCATGGTCAATTAACCACCGCCAGTTTTTCTGTGCCCACTGTGTGCAAGGATGATTACGAAAGGCACCCTTTGCTGTGCGATATGGTTGACCATCAGCACGAGGTAGAGTGCCAAAAGAATGACCCCATTCCTCTGATGCTACGATTGATAGCATTTGACAGGTTTCTAGGGGCATCTTGACGATATGTTTGTCAGGTAGAGACTGAGCAGATTTAACAGGATCAGGATCTGTGACAAAGATGTTCATTAATACTCAGAATCAGGTTCAAGTGCAACAAGCAATTCAAGATTAGTTAATTCTTTCTTTGCTGTTGATTTTATTATAGCAGATAGTTTAGCAACTTTGCTAGTAAATAATTCAACGTTATAACCTGACACAATATTTGATTTACCACCTAGTGTAGGGCATACAATTCTAAGGTTCTCAGTCTTAACACAGAAACAGAACTCTTTATCTGATGCTCCTAGATCAACTGTGAATACATTAGATGATGAGTTACGTTTGTCTGTAACCATTGCACTTAGATTACCATTGTCTGCTACAAAACAAATGTCTGGAAGACTGTATGTTGAAGCAGCATTGAACATCTTCTGGAAGTCTGCATACTCAATGCTTACTTTCTGTACAGGGTCACCTAGGTTAGCAAGTTTATCAGGAGGAGCAGTAATCATTCTCTCGTCAGCATAGTAATACTTCATCTTACTACGTCCATGACTAATATTAACTAAGTTCTCTTGGAAATCTACATCACTCTTTAATCTTTCTCCACCTGACACAATGTTCATAGTGTTTAAAAAGACGTGTAGGTCATAGATTGGTGCCTTTACTGGTATGTTTAGAGTGTTAAAGTCTGCCACTCCCATAATATTTTTATTGTTAGAGATTGTAGATACTCTCTGACCAGGTTTCAAAAGTATAGAAGGATTAATAAGTTTAAAGATATTAAAGACTTCTAGTTGTTCATCAGAAATTTTCATAGATTCAGTGATCATTATCAAAGTTGGAGAAGTGGTACAGTAGTATAGCATAGTGTATGACTTTTAGTAAGTCAGACTTATTCTTGCCATTTTTCTTGCCGAACCTAGCAGCATATTTTATGATGTTAGATTGACAAAAGTCAGACACAGTACCTATGGACTCTAAAAGGTCTAAGGTCTGTGTCTTGTCTTGATCATCCCCCACATAATGTCCTTGGTATGTTTTATCAACATACTCTTGGACAATTTTTAGGGTCTCGTTTTCACGATATTTGTTCATAGATATATCTTAGCAGATAAATTACTCTGCGTCAATGTCTAATGGTGTCTCTCCTAAATCAACCTTAGCATCTATCTTAGAATATAGTTCTAGGAATGCTGCCTTAGTCTCATCATCGAATCTGTTTAAGCAAAGTTTGATTGCTTTTAGTCTATCCTTGAAGATAGCGAATGCACGAATGATGTGTACAAGTCTACGAGTAGAGATGACTTCATCAACACCACCTTCTTTGAAGGTCTTACGGATGATCTCTGCCCATGTACCGAGGTTCTCGATGTACTCGTCATCACAGCAGTTCAACTCTGAGCAGTAGTTATGTAATAACTTCTGTTCTATCTTGATAGAAGGATACTCTTGCTCGAATGTGAGTGGGAATCTTTCTAGGAATGCTTCGTTTAGAACATTAGTGCCAACAAAGCGACCATCGTCAGAACCTTTTCCCTTGGTGTTAGCGGTTGCCACCACAGTGAAACCCTTCTCGGGGTAAACTTGTTTACCGATCTTCTTAATGAATACACCGTTGCCCTCCAAGATTGATTGTAAGCATAATATTTTGTTTGATGCTAGGTCTAACTCGTCGAGTAATAGAACTGCACCTCTTTGTAGTGCTTCGAGCACTGGACCGTTGTGCCATACTGTGTTGCCATCAACGAGTCTGAAACCACCGATCAAGTCATCTTCGTCAGTCTCAACTGTGATGTTGACTCTGATAAGATCTCTACCTAGTTGAGCACATGCTTGCTCGACACCGAATGTCTTACCATTACCTGATAGACCTGTGATGAATGTAGGATAGAACACCTTGGACTTGATGATCTTCTTCAAGTCAGTGAAGTTACCGAAGGGAACATAGTTAGGGTCCTTATCAGGAACAAGATCTTTTGCTGCTAGGTATGCAGGGTCAAAAGAGTCAACAAGATGTGTCTTGTTAGCAGTCTTGTTTTGGAAATTCTTTTCTAACTTCTCTGCGATAGTTAGATTCCACTTACCAATACCTGTCTTGTACTGTTTTAGTCTCTTCTTGACAGTTGCATAACTCATGTTGAATTTGTCAGCAGCAACAAGAAGGTCTGGTGTGGTTACATCAAGACCGAACTTTTCTGAAAGGAAGTCAACTAGGTCTTGTGTGGAAACTGGTATTGGGGCGAATGGCATAATCTTTGTATTTGTTTGTATGGTTTAATTGTATATGATTCTATGTGCGTTGTAAACACATAATGGACACTATGCTATCTGGCACACGAAGGAAGATAGCAAGTTACGGTTGACTGACTTAGACTTCAATGACTTAGCGAATGCACGTTTGATATCAGTCTTAGTTGCACCTTCTTCAACCTTCATTTCAGTGTCCTCTGAGTAAGAATTAGATGCGATTACATACAACTCACTGTAACCTGTGTTTTTGATAACTGCACATCTTTTCTTCTTGAATTGCTTTTGAACTTTCTCGATCTTGCTCTGGTCCCAGATACCTAGGTAGCGAAGATAGTGAGCAAATCCTCTGCCTGGGCATATTCTGATACCAAGAACGTTTGACCCTGGATTTGTCTCTCTGATTATTTCTAGTAATCTGTTAGTCATATCAGAGTTAGCATTGTGCACAGTCTTGAAGTGACGACCTTTGTGTCTGATAACAGTATTGTAGTGACCATAGTCAGGATACATTCCTGTATCTACACCGTATGATCTACCTTGTCTGGTTGTAGGTAGGCACTGTGACTCTCCATCTGTAAGTACGATCAAGTGGCACTTCTCTACATTGTGCTGTGACTTCCACTTACCTAGGTAGGACTGCATAACAACTAATGCTTCGTTGAGTGGTGTACCACCAAGACCCATGAATGTAGGTGGTTTTGGTTCTACTCTATTCCAGTGACATCTTGTTCTGTAATAGTTTGCAACTCTGTAAAGTAATTTGCAGTGATGATTAAATGTCTTTTGATTAGCATCAGATGTAAGTAAGTTACCGTATCTGAATCTTCTATCAAGGAAGAACTCATCTTCATTGCGTGATGATATATTAGACTTTCCACCACCATCATCATAGTATGGGTCCATGTGATCTTGTCCTGCATGTAAGAGACATAAACCACCATCAACAACGAATGAGTATACATCAAATGGGATACCTACTTTCTTACAGAACTGACATAGGTTGATGATCTGTAAGATTGTCTCGTAGATCTCTCCTGCCATAGAACCTGACCAGTCAACTAGGAATACAAGACCGTGGTTCTTACCGTCAGGTGTACGAGTTACCTTCTTGAATACATCATCATTGAATTTGTATGTGTGTAACTTAGTAGTATCAAGAACACCTGTCTTAGCAACTGATGCACGAGCATATGCTGATGCTGCTTTCTTACACTCAAACTCTTTGACCATGTAGTTGACGTCCTTAGATGTTTGTTTAGTAAACTCAACAAACTTTCTGTCAACTTCTATGAATGGGTCTACTTCTCCTCTCTCCTTTGCAGGAGCACTCTCGAACATTTCCCAATCTCTCTCTGCTACTTTCCAGATCAAATTTGCAGGAACAATGATTTCCTCATGGTTAACTTTCTTTGGAAATGTTGCATACTTGATTTCGTTTGCTGCTCTGTCTGCTAGACCTTCTGCTGCTTCATCAAATGCTTCCTGTGTTGTTACAACCTCAATGCTAGGACGACCATAACCTTGGTTGGTATTCTCTCCATGCTTGTTAGAAGGTTGCATCTGGTTGTCTGGTGTGTCAACGTCAGGTTGAAAAGAGTTCCTAGGTTGTTCAACTTCCTCAGACTCACTCTTACCTTCTGATAGATCTTCTCCTTGGGGAAAGTCAGGGTACTCTCTTTCTCCATCACTTGTCTCTCCTTGTCCACCACCCTGTGTAGGAACCTGTGCAGTCACCTGTTGCTGTTGCTGTTGCTCTTCTTCTTGCTTTTGTTCTTCTGCTTCCTGTGCTTTCATGTAGTCATAAATTGCCTTAGCAGCATCTATTGCGTCCTGGAATGTCTCTGAACGTCCCACAGCGTCTCTGAGAGGTGTCTCAGCAGGAGAAAAAGGCATCATTGCGTATGCACCTATCTTGAAGTGTAGGTTTACTCTGTCTATTAATGTCAACTGATTAAGATCTGTGTCCTCTACTGAGAAGAAATCATCTTCATGTAGTTCTGAGTATCCACCATGGAAGTCTTTTGAGATTCCTGGATACTTACGCTTCATTAACTTCTCAATACGAGCATCTTCTGTAACATTGATATAACCTAGTGGACATGGTGCGTTTTTAAATACTTCTTCGTCGTTAGGTGTGTATAGTGCATGACCTACTTCGTGACCTACAAGCATGTTGTATACAATGTCACTTGCTTTGGTCCACATTGGAAGTGTCAATACTCTCTTATCTACATCGAATGATGCTGTTGGTACTTGCTTATGTTCTACAACTAAGTTCTCTGTTGCAAGTAATCTTGCTAGTGAACCTTTGATTTCGATGTTTGTTGTCATGTCTAACTCGTTTGTATATACACATTATTACACGAAAACCGCCCCTTGGGACGGTTGAGTAGACACTTTGTCAACTGGTTGCGTCGCTTTCTTGCTTGACGCAATGCTTGCGGTTTCAAGTGTCGCTTCCTATCTTTCTTAGAATGGTGTTGCCAGTTAGGTATTTTCATATTGCTCCAAGTTAACTTGTACTAGGGTTTCTCCTTCGTGTTCCACTTTTTTTGGTTGTCCTATCTTTGCTAGGATTTCCGCAGGAATCTTTTTCTTTGAAATATCATAAGGTATAGGTGCATTTGCTACACATACTCTTATGCATTCCCATTGTTCGTCGGTAAAGAAGTTATTATGATACATTATCTTCTTACCACAACAGTGTCAGGTTCTTCATCATCATCCTCCTCTGGTTTAAATACAAGTAACTCATCACCTGTCTGTACCTCTGTCATTTCTGGATGTACATTCCTTTTAGGTTTCTGGACTGCCTCAATCGTGGTTCGCATCATAACAAACATAAATGCGAAACTACTTCCTGCTACTATTGCAAACATGAAGAAGTAAATACCCACGGTCAGGTCATTCATTTTCTATTCTCGTATTGGTAGATTAAAAGTACTCCAAGTGTGACCCAGAATACTACTTCAAGTCCATAATTAGTCATCGTGATCATCCCAAGGGTCTGCTAGATCTTTGTTGGCAAAGAATGCTTTATACACACCAAATCCTGCTAGTCCAACGGTGAATATTAATAATGCTATTCCAAACGTCATGTTAGGGTCTGCATTATAATGTGGGATTATTGCGTTACATTTACTCCACGTCCCAGGAAGTGTGTAAACGTTAGGACAAGTTGCTATAAACATAAATTTTAGATACTATTTTCATTATACAGGAGACTATGCGTTTGTCAAATGTAAATTTGAGAAATCGCCATCTTTCTTAAACTCAACCGTCTTATCAAAGCGGTCAATTAGGACTTCACCTTTGTGTGAAATCACAAACAAATTAGTTTTGTCTAACTTATTCTTTAATATCTTCATCAGTTCATCAGTGGCAGATTGATCTAGTGATGAGTCAAACACTTCATCAAGAATGAGTAGGTTAGTTGCCACACTATTTTTAAGTTGTGCAACTTCTCTCCATGTAAACAGTAGTGCTAGGTCAATCTTTTGCTTTTCACCCTCAGAGAATGAGGAGTATGTAAAGTCATCACGAAATCTGGATAGGATCTTCTCTGTAAAATTATCATCTAGTGTAAAGTTTACAAAGAAATCCATGCTGTGCAGATATTTATTAATTCTAGCATTGATAAGTGGTATAAACTTAGCAATTATCTTTGTTTTAATACCACTATCCTTCAATAACTCACCTACAATACCAAGATAGTTTGCTTGTGTATTAACTTTGGCACAGTCATCTTTCTTTTCTTCTAAGGTATTCTGGATAGTAACTAATGACTGTCTCTCATACTCTAAGTTTGTAGTATCACTACCAACCTCAGTTAGTATTTCAGTATTTTCTTTGAGTAGTTTAGTCTCTTCATGTGTCAATGCCTGTATCTCATACCTATAACCATTGATCTCTTCTGATTTCTTCCTGAGATCTTTGACTGTGGTCGCAAGTTTTTTAATCTCATCAGTAATTTGTTTAGATCCTGCTGCTAATTGAGTTCTTTTATCTGCAAGATACTTTATCTTTTCTTCTTTAAACTGTTCAGTAATATCCTGTGTACATGTGGGGCATGTGTGATTATTCTCAAAGAAATTCATTTCTCTTTGAGAGTTATCAAATTTAGATTTGATCTTGGTACGCATCTCTTTGAACTTCTCGTGCTTATCTACTGCCTTGTCTAGTTCTAATATCTGTGGTTCTAACGTATCACATTTCTTATCTAGGTCTTTGATTCTAGATTTAATTTCTATACAACGTTGTTCATTTAGATCAAACTTCTTCTGTTTCTTTTCCATCAGAGAAGTGTCAACCTTTTCTAAGTTCTCTATATTACGGAGTTGCATTTCAACTTTCTGTTGTGCAATATCCATTTCATATTCACATGTTCTCTGTTCGTCTTTAATCTCTTTGACTCTCTCTTTCAATAGTACATTCATCTGAGAGAATATTTGTATGTCTAGTATATCTTCTATAACTTCTCTTCTATTAGGTCCTGTCAACTGCATGAATGGCACAAACGTACTGCTACCAAGTATGACTACCTGTGTAAATGATTTAAAATTAAGTTTAAGTACAGATTGTTCTAAGTATTTCTGGTCATCAGCAACAGATGCGTTTGCATCATAGAGTTCTCCGTTGCGATAGATCTCAAACTTAGAGGGTTTCATACCTCTGATAACTTTATATTCAATACTACCAATATTAAATTCTATCTCTACTACACATTCCTTTTCGTTAACTGTATTGATTAATTGTGTCTTACTAATCTTTCTAAATGGTTTTGCAAATAGACCAAAACAAAGAGCATCAAGAAGTGTGCTCTTGCCTGCTCCATTATTACCTACAATTAATGTAGACGCAGTGTCATTTAGATTGAGTTCAGTAAACTGCTGACCAGTGGACAACAGATTCTTCCATCTAATCTTTTCAAAAACAATCATTTAGTCAGAATCACTTGGTGGATAAACAATATCAGTTGGTTTAATTACGGTATATACATAACCGAATGACGCACAATTATCTTTTACCTGTTGCTCGTCACATGGTGTAATTATTAATTCTCTATCATAATCTGCTGCGATAAGATACTCGTGATATCTGACAGCATCGTCTTCTTCTTGGAAGAGTTGTACAACACGTTCTACCGTGGTGTCATCCTTTACAGCATACACCCCTCCGCTTGCTTTGTCAACTAATACAAACATTAGACTCGTTGTGCTTCTACATATAGAGATTTAAGTATACCAAAGACTTCATCCTTGTGATCGACCTCTGCCACGCATTTGTTTAGGATTGATAAAGTGTCCTCTGTTTCTATCGTCTCGTCTATTTCATCCAATACCATAAAGGTATCTTCTATAATTTTTAGATCGGCAGGATTTGATTGCAAGATCATGGATAGTTTACTATCAAACATCTTTTGATCTTCTTTCTTTTCGACAATCAGTTTTACATAAGTGCCATTCAGAGACTGATAATCAATAGGAGCAGTTTCACTATCCCTATAATAGATCTTATTGAACATATTATTAGGGTTCTTTATGAAAGTCAGTTTCTTTGTCTTAGTATTTAGAATATGAAATCCTCTATCTGTACCGAAGTCATTCCAGTATAGTTGATAGGGGTTACCAAGGTATGTAATATTACCCTTGCATGACCTGTGATGGTAATGACCTGAGCATACTACATCAAACTTCTCAAAAGGAGCAGGATCATCACCATGATCCATAGTATATCCTGGTATAGGATCAAACTGACTGAGTTCCAGATGTCCTAGACATACTGTACTCTTGGTGTCTTCTATTATCTTTCTCCACTTGTGTGTATTTGCTTCACACCTCCATGGTAACATTAGAATATCTAAACCACCTATATTAATATCCTGTGGTTCATCAACTATTGTAATGTTATCGTAGTCTTCAAATAATAACTCAGGACTATTGACCTTTAAAGTATTCTTATAGTAGATATCATGGTTACCCACAATGCACCACATATGGATACCACGATCCCTGACAGGATCAAACCACATTTCCTTTGCAGCATCTAAGGAAGAATAATTTATAGACTTTCGTTTATCAAACGTGTCGCCAAGATTTACAATGTGAGTTATCTTATTCTTATCAATGTAAGGTAAGACAGTATCTTTGTAAAACTTACGATACTGTTCAATGTATGCAGGACTATCATTCCTTACACCAAAGTGTTGATCAGTTATCAGAAGCAGTTTCATAGAGTCGCTCGAATTTTTCAAGTAATACACCATATTGTTTAAACATCCGATCACCAGCAATGTAGTTTCGTTGACGTTTATATAAAGCATCACAAATTAATTTGTAATCTGCCTTGGTAAAATCAAATTCATCAGAGAACATGACTTTAAGTTGAGAGAGTATTCCCATCAGTTGTATCGTGTGTTTGTTTCTACTCTGGACTTGATGTAGTTCAAGTCAGCAGGGTTATCGTGGTCATCTGAGTGGAAGACTTCTTCATAACCTTTGCGTTCCAGAATCTTTTCTCGTATCGCTTGTTGTCGTTTTTCTTTTGCAATACGTCTTAAATATGCATAATAAACGATCTGCGTAAAATACGCGAATGGGTTGGAGGATTTATCGGGGTCAAAGTTATGAATGTATTGAATACAATTTTCAATACCGTCTCCGATCATGTCCTCTCTGTACATATAGTTGATAAAGTTAGGTCTATATGATAGATGAGTTGCTATTTTTAAAAAGCAGTCGCCAATATAGTTTGAAACTCTTGGTTTACCGAGTCCTTTCTCAGTTGCCTCAGCACATTCAGTACGATACACGACTAATGCTGCTAGAAACTTCTTGTTATCTACATAATGTTCTTTTTTCTTGGTAGATTTGCGGGGCATAATATCCGTTCGGATGTACTTATATTAACAAAAAAACACAGAAAATGCAACTAGCTTGACAAGTTGTTAATTTCTGTGTACACTCAACACTGTGAGGGTTGGAAGGGATGCTCTAAGGTAATTTAGGGTTCTTATAGATTCTTTCTAAAAGTTGGCGGGCATTATCCACTGTATTAATTAATCCCATAGAACTATTCATAGGTACTTCTCTTTCTTTCTCAGGTAACCTATCAATTTCTTTTCTAACCCACCTCTTGTACATCATAATTGATGTAGGAGACATTGGTGCTATGGTCATTATATCTTTTTCACTTATAACATAAAAGTCTTCGTCGCTAAAATTCATCCACTTGATAAAACCCATCGCCACTTTCTGTTCTCTGGCATTTTCTTGTACAGGGTGATCTAAATCAATAACCTTTGTCTTAGCAGGATGTTGAATGAATATTAAGTCTGTTTTAGTCTCAGGATCTTCTGTAACAATTATCTCACCCAATACCTCATCCCCATGAGAGAGTTTGCATACTCCGTAGAATTGTTCGTCGTGTCGAATGTAGTTAATCATTGAGTTTGATCTCCTTAATTTCGTAATTGAAAGATTCTTCATTGTATATCTTAATTCTTTCATCAAGATGTCTAATAGTATAGTTCTTTTTTGATCCACGAGCACAGTTATCTGCTATATCATATAGCGTTGCTTGTGCTTTGTTGTCACCCTTACGAAGGACACGTCCAATAGATTGAAGATTACGAATCCTCGACTTAGATGGACTTGCAAAAATTACATTATGTAAGTTCCTAATATTGATACCAGTAGAGAAAGTCCCATAAGAAGCAAGAATGATCGCGTCTTTTTCCTGCTCGCAAATCGAGCGTGCTTGTTCCCTGTCATATGCATCAATACCACCGTGTATAAAGAATGTCTTACGACCTTCCTTTACTTTACTATTTAGCATTTCGTTCAAGGGGATACCATGTTTCTCGACGTAGTTGAAGAGAACCAAGGTGTTACCTGACAAGTCGAGTGCTAGGTTAGTAATTAAGGTGTTTCGTCTATGGTTCTGAACTATCCAATCCATCTCCTGTTGATAGTCCTCAAATGGTACGAAACCGTGCTTCAACACTAGGATCTTGACATATAGAGGTGCAAGATGACCCTTTCTCATGAGGTCAACTGTCTGTGTTACTTTGTCGCATTTACCGAACAAACCTTCTAACACTAACTGATGAGTCTGCATGCCATCTAGTGTCCCTGTCAGTCCTACTCTATGTTTTGCATCATGACACTTGGTGAGGATACCCGACAATGACTTTGCTTTATATAAGTGTGCTTCGTCTCCTATAACTGCATCAAACTTCTTGAAAAACTTTCGGGGTTCCTTGTATATACTCTGCCATGTAGATATAACAACTGGTTTTTCTGTAAATTTTTCTGCTCCTGCTGAGATTCTATGACAGTATCCACGAGGATTCCATCCATATTCTTTAAAGTCTTTATATAACTGCTCTACTAATGATACTGTTGGAACTATAATTAATATATTTCTATCAAAATGCAGATGCCATCTTACTATGGCATATATTATCAGCGATTTTCCTGATCCCGTCGGGGAAAGTAAAAGTCTGCGATTGTATTTAAGTGCTTGGTAAACTGCTCGTAACTGGTAGTCTCGTGCCTTAATCGGAATTGATAGAGATCTAACAAACCCCGCAATAGCCTCAGGTGATACGAGAAGTTCTGTATCTGTCGGTCTTCCATAGATGTTATTCTCCTGTATCTGATAGTGGTAACCTCTTTCTTCTAGAAAGTCAGTCAGATAATCAAAAAGACCAGCGTATATCTCACCAGTAGCAGGAGAGTATAATCTGATCTTTCCATCCCATTTATATTTCTGATACTGTGGCATATATTTTGCCCCAGGCACATCAAACTGAAAGTGATCACTTAGTTCTTGGTGAACATGAGGTTCAGCATTCACTTTCAAATAAACTTCATTCTTTTTTGTGATTAATGTAGTCAATAATCTGCATGTTTTCTCAGTTCAAGATAGTTCTTTATCTGGAAACCACGGTTGGCACACTGTTTAAGAATCATCTCCAAATAATTTATAACAGTTTGAAGGTAGTCAATTTTCTGCTTGTTCTTCAACCAATCTTCATCTGCCCAGATGTATGTTGTCAGGTCACCTTTCAATACCTTATGATTAAAAGGGTTCTTAGCATACACTGCTGCTGGTGCTTTACCAGCATAGTATTCAAACTTCTCTTTGTACAGCATCTTTCCCTTAGTCTCAGCATCTGATAGCATCAGACGAAAGTGAGACCATATGTTTAGATACTTCTCATGGATAACTGTACATTTAAAGTTCTCAGTGTCGAGGTCGTTCTGGTCAATCTTACAGTCCTCCCTCCACATATCACGAATTTCATCAAGGTTCATTCTAATTGTGTTCTTACAACACCGTTAACGTCTTCTATATTATACACAGCATACCTAAATTCTGCTGTTGCAGTAGCATACTCTGTACCATCTATTGTAGCATTAAATTCCAATGCGTTCAAGGACACAGGAAACATATCCTTGAATGTCACAAAGAAATTTGCTTGAAAATTACTGTTAAGTACAGCAAGTGATGCATCACAACGAACTTTATAGTTTCTCTCTATGTTACTACGCTCTCTGAGACTCTCTCTACCACCCGCGATAGCAGTCAACCAGTTATGTATTATTAAATAGTTCTCTAAATTTTCGTCAACTAGGAACGTCAGATTAAATGGTTCATAGTTAAGTCCAAATGCTTCGTATGGAATTGGACGACCCATACCAGTCTGTTGCTCTACTGTATTTGTAGAAACACCAGGGATATTAGCGGACTGTGCGAAATATACAGTCTTTGGATATTCATCTATCTGCATCTTGAAACCGATTGGAGATAGAAAGTTTCTATTCTCAATCTGTTTGTTCCACTGACCATAGTCTTGTGGCATTTTTCTACCTATTTTTAGGTATTTATAGTTGTTTGACTACCTCGTCTTTGATAGCATCAACTACGTCTTGAATTATATTTACATCTAGTCCCATGAATGGTGGGATCAATCCTAAAACTCTGAATAATCCATCAGCAAATAGTGCCATGAATATAAAACCTAGGACCATACTGATCTGTCCTGCGTTTCTATTGTGTTGATTGATAGCAAACTCAATCATCGCCTCACACTCTTCTCGTGTGAAGGTCTCTTGATTCTTGTTCAGATATCCTTTCTTGTATGCTTTCTTTACAGCAGGACTTGTAGTCCTCGCCCTGCGTTTAGGTTTAACATAGTCACTCGTAGGTAACTCTTTTAAAACTTCGGATAACATGTAGAATCTCCTGTTAGGTACGGTTCTCATAATGCCTATTATACACTAATTTATAATAAAAAAGGACCCCGAAGGGTCCTTGGGATTAGTTATGTGAGTGGACTCACATATAAGATTTACATTAGGTTGTCAACTAGGACTCTTCTGTAATATCTGTTCTTGTTAGGATCAAGATCTCCACCGCCTTGGTCAGTACCTTCCGCAAATGGGTTAGCAACCATACCGTAACGAGTCTTAAATCCGATTTTTGGTTGGAATGTATCCTGACCTACTGCTCTGACCATTTGTAGAGGTACATATGGACAGTAGAATAATCCAGCATCGTATGCAGAACTACCTTTGTATCCAGCAACATAGAAATGTCTATCAGATACGTTTGCAGAATAAGGATCAACGTAAACCTTGATTCTTCCGTTCAATGTACCAGCAAGTGTGGAACTATTGTCATCAGGAAGTAGGTTAGAGTTTCCAGCAAGAGCAGGAGTGTAGTCTAACACACCAGCCATTGAAAGTGCAGATGCAACATCAGCAGAACATATTAGAATGTTCCCTTTTCCACGACGAGTTTCATGCCCGATTGCGTTCATGTCTCTTTCGATCTGGAATAGAAGTCCCTTGAACTTCTCAACTGACCATCTACCATTGGAGTCAACGTCTAGGTCAAATATACCAGCAGTAGCAGTGTTGTTCTGAGCACCAGGTCTTGCAACCTTGTATACTGTTCTAACAACTTCTCTGTTGATTTCAGCAAGAACCTCAGTTGAGAGGATGTTTGCTAATTCTGACTCAGCGTCTAGTCCGTGGACTGCTTTCAAGTCCTGAGCAAGTTCTAAACTGTACTCTGCTTTTAGCGCACGAGATTTCGCAGTCACTGTGACTTTCTCGATTGAGAAGTTCATTTCAGCGAACTGGTTACCAGATGCATCACCTAATGCTTCTGCCTGTGCTGTTGTCATACCAGTGTTAGTAGTATATGTACCACTATCATTGAGTAGACCTGGGTTAGATCCAGACTGTGCTGACTGTCCGAGATCTGATGCAGCGTTCTCTGCTGAGAATTCTGCGTCTGCTTCGTTAAAGAATGCTTCTGTACCAGCGGTTCTGTTAGTTCCGTAGCGAGATCTCATTGCGAAGATTAGACCAGTAGGACCAGTCATAGGTTGTACACCAGCAATGTCATAAGCGATTAACTTAGGCATGCTTCTTCTGATTAATGAAATCAACACAGGGTCGAAACCAGCAACAGGACCAGTAGCGGTTGCAGTACCACTGAAACCAGCAGGACTGGAACCAGCACTCATAGTTGGAGCAGCTTCGTTAAGAATGCCTGCTTCCTCTCTGAGGAATGATTCTTGGTTTTCTAGCAAGATTGATGTGACTGCCTTTCTATACTTATCTGAGATATTATCTAACTCGGAATGTTCTAGAATAGGTGCCCACTTCTCCTGCAAGTGTTCTGAGTTGAACATTTGTCTTAATTTAAAGGATAAATTTTGGATTAGTGTTTACTATAATCACTTTGCCCAGCGGGAAAGTGCATTGACATATGCGCCCATTGTTCCTTCAACAGAAGGTGCATCAACTTCGACATCCTCAGTGACTGTTGTCGCTTCTGGTTTGCCATTGTTGAAGTATGATTCGCGTATTGTCTTGACCTTCTCGCGGAAGGATTCTTCATTTTCAAACTCAACTGCATCTGTTAGACTAGCAAACTTCTCTTTCTGAGAAACGCTAAGACCGTCAGACAATTCGTTCACTATCCCATTCTTGATATATCCGCCTATCTCATTAGTTAGAGAGACGTTTTCTTCGATTTGTGAATTGAGTTTCTTCTCCATTGTATCGAGTTGTCCAGTCATTTCGTCAACTAGATCAACTTTCTCTTCGGGAACATCTATGAAGTTCTCGGAGAAAACTTGTTTGAGTCCTGCAAGGACTGACTCTGCCATTTCGGTTTTGATACCGTGCTCAATAGCAAGAGCGTTGTCTTTTGCCCATTTGTTAGTTGCGAATGACAGGTATTCATCTACCTTCTCTGCCAATTCGGTCTTAACAGACTCAATTTCTTCTTCTAAGACTTTTGCATAGTCATCATGCATACGTCCTAGTTCTTCGTTTAAGCGTGAGATCACTGCTGCTTCAAAGATGGTCGCTGCTTTCGCTTTGAACTCTTCGCTTAGATCTTCACCCTCAGTCAGTGCAGCAACATCAGCAGATAGGTCAACTTGAATTGTCTCTTCCTCAGTTGTCTCTTCTTCTGTTATCTCCTCACCTTCTGGTTTGTGAGAAGCATGTACATCACCCTTTGTGCTAAACTCTGCCTTCTGTGCAGATGCATCAGATGGTTTTGTTTGAGGAGGTGTTGCAGTTGGTCCGCCACCTGTCTTGTACTTGTTAGAGTCATCATCAGGTTTTGAGTTAAAAGGTGTTGGTCCACCTAGATCTTGTACACCTTGACCAGGAGTACCAGTCTCAGATTTAGGCATAGGATCGCCAGGTTTAGCATTCTTGGTTACTACACCTTGCTCATCCAGAGTTGTTTCAAGTTTTTCAGACATTACGGTCTCCGTTTTTTCTAACTGTGTTGAATAGTTGCTAATTATTATTTATAGTTATAAAGAATTTAAGAATGAATTGAATGCGGAAATCTTCCTTTCTTCAATCTGCGATAGCGCAGCATTGTCAATTCTCTTCTTAATTGCATCGATATCTTGCTCAGCTATTGCGCCACCAGCAAGTACCCAATCTTTACCTTCCATGATGCCATTAACAAAAGCATCAGGTGCTGACGGATCAGCAACAATATCAGCAGCAGTAGCAAGAACGAAGTCCTCTCCTACAACTTTGATACCGTTTTCTTCTTTGATAGACCCTAGTCCGCGTGATGAGACTCCTAATTTAACACCTTCATCAAGAAGTTGTTTAGCAATCTTACCCATTGGGGTCTCTAATAATCTTGCTTTACCCACAAAGTTATTACCTTCTTGAACAAGTGAAGTAATGATATGAGATGCACGATCTAAATTGATAGTTGGACCTTCGGGATGTCCCAATTCTCCAAGAGCACGACCAGTTTTTACAAACTTATCGTTGTATGTTGCTGCCTCTCTTGCAAGAGTTTGTATTGGATAACGTCTACCGTTACGGTTTGTGATTTCTCCCTGTAAGAAAACTCCCTCAATAAAAGTTTGTTTCTTACCGTTCTTACCCTCAGTTATTACAACTTGGGCATCATCAATTTGTTCCGTTATCAGTTTCATCTTTGGGTTCCTCGGTTTGATCAGGTGGAATTGCATCAACAGGTTGCTCTGTGGATTCTGGTCCATCTTCCTGTGGAGCAAACATTGTTTTCCCAACCTCTTTTTTCATATCCTCGATAGAGTCCATGGCAAGAGATTTCATTTGCGTATCTACATAGTCAGACAGATCTTTCTGTCCAGCAAATAGCGCATTCACGATGTCATTAGCAGATTGAGAAGGCATAATTTATGTGTGTATGTATACTATTTAGATTTCTCCCTTTTTATAGTCCTTTTCAGACAAACTGGGTTCCTCGGGAGGTGGTTCTGGTGGTTGCATAGACATTTCCATCTGCGCTTTTTCCATTTGTTGCATCTCAACAGGAGAAACAACTAACCCATCAGCAATTTCTGCTGCCATTTGTTCATCAAGTTCTTGCATTTCGTTGTCAGTCTGGCGTAAGATGTTGCGTCTTAGATACTCAACAGAGAAATATTTTCCTGCATAAGGATCCATTTGTTGCAACATAGCGAGACGTTCATTCATAACTTCCTTCTCTTTCATTTCAGAGAAGTAGTTATCCGCAATAAAGTTGTACTGAACGTGTTCCTTAATCTCATCCCACTCTTCTAAGGTGCAAACACCTTTAAGAACGCATTGAGTTTTAAGGAGATCATTAAATAAATCACTGAACTTCTTACGAAGTCTGGTGACAAACTTCTGAAACTTCACTTCATCACGAGTGATCTCAGCAGATCTACCAATGTTGAATGAGTTATCAGATTCTAAGCGTGACTCGGGTACGTTGAGTGATCGGTAGAGTTTCTTTTGGAAGTACTTGACGTCTTCAAGTTCTCCAAGATTCTGTCCACCTGGGAGAGTAGAGATTTCCGTGCCTCTTCCCCCTTCTCTTCGTGGTAACCAGAAGTCTTCGAGCATTGACATGAATTTCTTGTCATCTCTTATTTCTCCTGTATCAGCGTTGTAAACAAGTTTGTTACGATAGCGGGACATCACCTCACGGAGGTATTGTTCTGCTTTTTGCTTAGGTAAATTACCCACGTCAATATAGAATATCCTACGCTCGGGAGCGCGAGACAATCTATATATAACCAAACTATCCTCAATCATCCTAAGTTGATTGAGTGCCTTGATTGCTTTATGTAGATGAGAGAGAACATAATTTCTCTGCATATCTAACTGACCTGAGTGACAATACGTTATTGCATCAGGTGCAATCTTGATTCCATTGTTCTCATATCCTTTCAGACCTTTGGGTGAGTATATGTAATACTCAACAGAACGCGGAACAATAGAAGCGGTCTGTGGATCTATGGGTTGTAATCTATCTTTTGGTTTATCAAACTCTACAACTTTCTTAATCTTTCTAGGATCAATGTATCTAAGTTCCGTAATACCATTCTTAGGATTCTTAGTATCGATCATCTTATGATAGAATAATCTACCATCTATGTACCAACGTCTGAATATATCGTATGCTTTTCTGTCGAAATCTAAAAGAACAAGAACGTTATCAAACTCTTCCTTGATTCTTGATTTTAAGTTTGCTGATCCACGGAGGTTTTGAAGATCAATATCTACTGGATGATCGTTCAAGTCCCCTGCTATCGCTTCATTAACAACATCATTGATCGCTGCATCTGCCTCTGGGTGTAGAGACATTTCTCTATAACGACCAATCAAATCTGCTTCGCTTGCCTTATTAGCAGCGTCGCCCATTTCAACGTACTGTCCGAAATACCCACCCGCTACTATCGGTTGCGCTGCGTCATCAGATTCTTTACGCACGAAAGAAGGGGTAGTCGCTTGCCCCTTCTTTTTGCGATCAAGAGAATAACCAAATAAATTTGACATTATCGGATCTTACTTTAATTACTTCATTATTATTTAGACACGTTTGAAAACGTTAGTTTCCGTTCTCTGTGTCTTCCTTAGCATTTGCTACATCAGTATCGTTGATGATTGGTTCCCAGTACTGGACTGCAAACTCAACTGTGTACTCCTCAGCAGCATCATTGCTATCCCATGCTAAGTCAATAGCAGAGATATTTACAGGATAGATTCCTTCAAATTTATATGATTTGATGTCTCCACCTGTTCTTCCTAACTGTCTTACAGTAGCACTTGTTTGATAGTTTGCTGGTGCAGCATAAACTGATCTGTTCTCAGCAAGTAAACTGATCTTATTTGACCATTGTTCAAATGCATTTCTCATTTTGAATCCTTCATCGTTGATAACAGTAACAGTCCATGGTTCAAATGTTCTGTCTCCTGCAATCTTCAAGACTCTTCCTCTGTATGGAAGTTCAACTGTACCCACAGTAGATGCTGGTAAGTTTGCTCCCTTAACAAGAAATGTTCCCATTTCTGATAGTTCAGATCCTGTTGATGTAAGTCCCTCTGGAAAGGTTAGTTCAACTTGGAACTGATTAGGGCGGGCAACTTCTCTAACCTTATTACGGAATGAGATAATGTCCTGGATTACCTTTAATTTTGCCATTAGTTTTACCTATTGTTTTTGTGGTGAATAATAATTACTGTGTTATCTCAGCAAAGGTTGCCCCTGTTCTGGTTGCAGTAAATGTAAGTGTGATGAAGTTAATCGACCTTGTTGGTTTAACAAAGATTTCAGCAAAGAACTCACCACGGTCCTGTGCTTCGGGAGGGTTGTTGCTTGTATCACAAACAACTAGGTAATCTACAATACCTCTTGCGGATTGAACTCCTCTTAGGTATGGATCAACTAAGTTTTTGAATCCCTTACGAGTAAACTCGTCGTTGATTTCAAAGAGTTGATTCTTAGCAGATACAGAGATTGCTCTCTCAATTACTAGGAATAAGCGTCTAACATTGATTCTGTCAAATGCTGATGCTCCTGCTAGTGCAGTCTTATCTCCGTAAAGTATGTTTCCTTCACCAGGGAATGATACGATAGGGTTGATTCTTGAACCATATAAACGATCTCTATGATCTTTTAATGGTGAGTATGCTAACTTAACTGCATTTAATAGTTGTCCTCTGTTGAATCCAGCAGGGGAGAACCATGGTTCTGAGTTAATTGCGGTGCTTAGTGTTAGACCAGCAACGTCAGCGTTACATGGAAGATAACGATACTTGTCGTTATACTTGTCATACATGTACTTGTAGTTGTTATCAAACACTGCGTATGATGTAGAAGATAATTGATCGAAGAATTCGATTGTATTTTCTACGATTGTGTTTGTGTTAGGTACACCGATAACAGAGTACTTAGGAGGTGAGATGAATGCGATGCAATCCTTACGGACGTTTGCAACATCAATCAATTTCTGTGCCTTAGCAAGTGAGTCTGCCTCATTGCTCATGCCTGGACCACCTACAATGTAGTCTATTTCTTCTGTCTCAGGGTCTGAGAATAAATCGTATGCGTCAAACAACTTGTCTCTTTCTGCTGAGTAACCATCAACTCCACCTTTTAAGGAGTATTTGATAGTTGCAGTTCCCTTAGTGAACATAACTGGTACTGCACCAATAGTTGTTCCAGTAGGATCATCAATGTCAGAGATAGCAGCAGTGTTCTTAAAGATATCGAACTGTCTGTTTGCAGCAGTTGTTCCGATATCACCAGTAGCAGTGCTATCAAGATCCTGTACAAGTGATAGTTCATGTGAACCCCACCAGATATACTCTGAGGAAGTCTTGATTACATCTTTATAGTAGATGTTTGATCCTTGTGGTGACTTAGCATCAGATGCCTTAGACACATTGAGGAACTTTTCAAGAACTGTTCCTGGTGTGCCAGTGATTCCTCCGTCTCCATCTATTACAAGGATGTGCATTAGGTCACGGAATCCGTTCTTGCTTGCTGCGTATGCGGAAGTGCCAGGTCTGTCTGCGATAGATGACCACTTAGAGTTCTTACCATATACACGAGTTGCGTACTCAGATGCGATAGAAACGATGTTTACGTCGCGTCCTGCTGTTGTTACACCGTCAGCAGCGTATGTTGAACCTTCTTTAATGACTTGGTTAGCAATGAAGTTTGTTGCTCCCTTGTCCATTACAACAGATAATCTTCTGTTAATTGCAGCAATCTTACCGCTATCGCCAGTTGCAGCACCAGGTGATCCGCCACTATTTGATAGTTCAGTAACTGTGTCTCCAACTTCTAGGTAATCAGATGATGTTGTATCAACTGTAATCTCAACCTTTCTGGATACTGGATCGTATGATACGACATTACCAGTTACGTTACCAGATACAGCAGTGAAGAAGTTACCACCATCGAAAGCACCTACTAGGGATGCTCCCTGTTCAAAGGTAATTTCTAGGACGTAACTATAAATCTGTGAATAAGATGAAGTTGCTGAAATGTTAACCTTCTTGCCTGCCTCTAACTTATGCTCAGGGTTACCTGATGTTGGAGTTGCAAGGTATAGGATTTGGTCTGGACCAGCGTCAGTCATTATGACTCTAATGCTGTTACCGTATGTTCCAGGTGTTTTTCCTGCCCACTTCCAGTTATTAGAAGCAGTCTCTACTGTTGCTTCGTACTCATCAAAGTTCTTAATCAATGGAGGAGTAACACCACTTGTGGTTGTCTCATTGATTGTTGTCTTGTTAGTAGTAACAGTTAATAGTGTTACAGTAACACCGTCAGTGTGTGATGATGCAGCAGTTCCGAGTTGGGCACGAGTCACAGTCAAGTCGTTGGTACTGATACCAGTAACTTGCATAATTTCATCAGTGATTCTGATGTAACTGTTGATCTGTACACCTAATGTAGATGCGTTAGTAACAGTTAGAGTTGTATCACTATCAGAGAAGGTACCACCCTCATTAATAGTTGTGGTAGTTCCTGCTGCCTCGATCAACATGATCTGAGAAGATGCAGCGTGTGATACCGCAGATGTATTAAGTTGTCCACGAGACACAGCAATGTCCAATCCAGAGATTCCTGTGATTGAGACGATTTCTGAGTCGATCTTTAAAAGATCCCCTGTGTCAAAGTCTGTTGCCTCTGCAACTGTTAGTGTAGTGTCTGTTGCTGAGAATGTTGTATCGGTTACAGTAGTAGTATCAATACTATTCTTTAATGATGTGCTTGTTGCACGAACTACTTTTACTGATCCACCGTACAACATAAATTGTGCAGCAGAGAACCAATACTCGTAATTACTGTCGTTTGGTTTACCAAACTCTTCAACCAGTTGTCTCTCGGACGAGATTACTCTAACCTCATCTACTGGTCCTTTTTCAAAAGTTCCAACTACCGCTGCAATGTTATCAACAGTTGCGTTTACGGTATTAGTTAGATCTCTTTCTAGGACAACGACACCTGGGGAAATTTGTGTGGATGCCATCTGGGTATACTCCTCGGATAAATTTCAATTCGGATGCTACTAATATTTAGAAAAACGTATGTTTCCAGTGGGGAAACAAGACGTGAACATCACCAGTCAGGGTAGGAGTAGGTAGTTATATCAACACTTTTACGTCTTTTCTTAATTCTTATCTTTGTACATGATTTGCATTCATACGAAAAAGCAGAGGGCATAGCACCTCTGTCTTTTCTGGTTTTATAATAATCAGTCAATAGGTCTTTCTCTATCCCACATGTCTTACAGACACGTTGTTTTAGGATAAGATGTTCTAATTCTAGGAAATCTCCTTCGAGGTCCATTCTCTTATATCATCATGTAACCGTTCCATAGGAGTCTTCTGTGCAGGATACTCTGATGCAAGTTTCTTCCCACTCTTTATAAACTCTTCTGATTTGTCTACTTTTATTACCATTAGATTCCGTTCCAGAATGTATCGGTTGGTGTTTGCATATTACGAGATACCAAGAACAGACTTACATTGACCATAAACCATATTAGATTAGTGATCCATGCTTGTCTCCAACAGTATTTGCGGTTGGTCTGTACTATATAGAGATTCCTCTCATTTATCTCATCAAAAGGTGATAAGGGTTTTGCTCTAACAATCTGTTCTAGTATCAACGATACCACAAACCCTATTGCAAAAACATAGAACAATAGGTTTAGTAAACCAGCACTAGCGAATAAAAAAGAAATCATTTGAACTCCCACATGTAAGACATATCTCCGTATTCATCAGTATGCCATACTTGACCCTCATTGTCAATGATGGTTTCCTCCTCTAATCCGTCACTAACAAATCCAAAAGGTGCCATGTCCGCTTCTATCTGATCTTTCTGCTCCTGATACATTCTCATTCTGACATCATTGTCATGTAGTTCACGGAAGTAATCTGATGTTGCTAACCATGAAAACATAACCAGACACATAGCAAGGTCATCATTACAACCTTCTTCTGCTTCCCATGCCTGACCTCTCTGTATAAATGTAGTCAGTTCTGCAATGATATCATAGTCGGATATCAGTAACTTGTCATCTTCTATCAACTGTTTCATATTAGAACACCCTGTCTTCTTGACAGTTGTACTCATCTTAACTCCTAGTTGTACCTTAGTGCCAGAGAACCCTTGTCCTACCACCTGTCCTGCACGTCCACGCATAGATGCCATAAGGATATTGTCATACTCCAAGTCAAAGTGCAACATATCCGCAATCTGCCCGCCAATATCATTTACCTCTACTAATACAAACGCATGGTTGTACGCACACGCGACATCATATATGGTATTAGGGAATAGTAGTGGTTTAATTGTGTTATTTCTATACTTTGCTACCACCTTATATGGTATTGTTGTCGTATCTATTACACAGAACGCACTATAATCCTTCGTTACACCCCTTGCTACGTCAACAGTTATACAATATGTCTTATCTTTTTCTGGTCTTTCATATACATCTAGTCCTTTATTTTTCTGTATAGGATCATCATATGTCATCATCCTCAACTTAGATGCGGAGATAAGAGTATCAACAGATCCCAGAAACTCACACTCAAACTCAACTCTAAACTGTTCTTCTGATGTGTTCGCTATGGTCTGCTCTTTCCATACTGCATCTCTACCTGGCACCTGTGACCAGTGTACCTCAGTGGTAACGTACTCGTTCTTCTTTCTCTCAGCATCATGCCAGAGTTTATAGAACATGTTCATACCATGTGGTGTAGATATGATAATAACTTTTGTTGATTTACCAGAAGATATAGTAGGATACACAGAACTGAAAAACTGGTCAGCAATGTGATTCGGAATGAACGCGAATTCGTCCAGAAATATGATATTAAAAGACATACCCCTGACAGCAGAAGCGGAAGTAGAAGCAGCCATGATTTTACTGCCGTTTTCAAGTTCCAAAGAACCTCTGTTCCACTGGTTGATTCCTTGTTGCATCCATTTTGGGAGGTTTTCATAACTTAATTGTAGACGTTGTAGCATTTCCCTAGCAGTCGCTGCCTTGTTTGCAAGGATTGCTACGTTAACATTATCATTAAAGATCACATACCATAACAGATATGATGTAACAACAGTAGACTTACCAGACTGTCTAGGTAACTTAGCAATATTGAATCTATTATCATTAAACTTAGATACCATATCCTCTTGGAAGTCATACAAATCAAATGGCACCAGACCTTTATCTAGTGAGACAATTTTGATATACTTCCTAATAAAATGCACAGGATTCTGAGAACATTTGACGAACTCTTTCACCTGTGCAGGAGTAAAACTCTGTGCAACGTTTGCTTTTTTTAAATTAGGGTTACCTAAGTACTGCTGATCAGTCGCCATTCATCCACCATTGCCAATTTCTATTAGGTACATCAAATAAAGTATTGTTGATGTAATCATCTGCCCACTCAGGATCGAACCATTGTCCAAGGACTGCCTTGGTTTTCTTGTTCTGCCTTTGTTGTTTACAATACCAGATTTGATCATCCATTCTCTTCATATTATTTATCCAATTTTGATCTCTCTTGGCACCATATACATGCTCAATATAAATGTCTAGGTATCTACTGACTAACTCGACAAACATATCTTTCTCTTTGTTGTCTCGTATACGCATGAACTGTACATAGTCTGAAAATATATCTGCCCACTCTGGTAACTGCCTTCTTTCTTTAAATTTATACTGCCCTGCAATTAAATCTAAACCATAGTAGATACTATCTGCGCTATGCACAGGAGATATATCACAGATCGCAGCAGTAATTACCTTCGGTGTTGCAACTATATCAGCACCAAATATAGGTAAGGGATATTCTGGATTAGGAAAGAACACACAGTGCATGACTTCAATGTTCTTTGTATATCCAGTTTCTAAATGTACTTTCCTTAGACCCTTACACCTATTCATCTCATTAATAATAAACACATCATCGTTTTCTACGATAGGATGTGGATTATCTAAGGGTTTAAGTGCGGGTAAGGTTAATATCTTATGTCTAATTAATGAAGAAACTTCATGAACCAGATTCCCTGTCAACGTATTTTGAGAGGACTTCGAGTTGGTCATGGTATTTTGCCACCTGATCTAGTTCTACTTGGATTGCTTCCATAACATCAGAGTGTTCTCCAATGCCAGCAGGGTTTTCCAAATAGATTTCAATGTTTGCTAAATGTTTTTTGATGTCACCCATAGCATGTGCTTTGAGTGCGTTAATAATAGTTTTTCTCATAGATGGCATCATTCTATCAACGTTCCTTGACTTCTACGAATCTCTCTAAGTGATTCAAAGTCTTTACGTTTGGTACCACCATCATAGCACCATGCGTACCCTTCGTCAATCATCTGTTCATTGAGCGACTTTTCCTGGTCACCCACATATAACCAACCAAGGAGACGACCATACTTACCAACCCCGCCTTTAAGTTCAGTTCGTATAGTGAGTTCATGTTCTCCATTAATAGTGTCCTCCAAAGTTCCTTTCATCCAGTTAGTTGCGTCTATGCCTAGTTTCTTTTCTTCAAGATCTCTTGTTCTTTTCTCAGGAGTATCAATTCCAGCAATTCTGACTCTTTCATGTTTGTATATATCAAACCCCAAGTCTATTACTACGTCAATGGTATCACCATCAACTACCTTTGTTATCTCCGTCACTCGAAAGTTGTAACAACTCTTCCTGCTTGGGGGTGTCATTGCTCCCATCGTTCATTTCCTCATAGGCATACTTCATTATATAGGCGATAAGAATCGTCACACTTATGATAAGTATGAGAACCATAATGTTAACTGAATGAACTACAACCATTAGATCATGGACATTGCAAGTTGTAATTCGTGTGCGTGTTTTAGTTCGTCTTCTGCTATCTCTGCTATCTTCTTATCTTCTGGGTGATATGCCAAATACTTTATATACGTCTCGAATGCATGCTTCTCTATCTTCATATTAATATCATAGGCAGCAAGAGGATTAGCAAGATAGTAAGCAACCATGATCCAATAATAAAGTAGAACAAGGTGCTTTGCAAAAAATCTGTCGATCCAGTACTTATTACCCTCCCTAAGTTCCATTTCTTCCAGATGTTCTGTCTCATTAAGTGCCTGATAGAAGTGTTCTTTCATTAAGTAAATATGTTCTGGTCCTCTAAGTCCTAATGACTCACGGAAATGTAAAACACTTATAAAAGAGAAGTAGGGTGCTCTCGCAATAACTTCTAGTACCCAGAATCTTTGGAAATCTCTACCTCTGTAAAGGAAATCCAAGATGTAAATCGTGGTGTCTAAGACCCAAGTGTTAAATTGTTTCATACCCATGCATACTGTGATAATAAAAGAGCAACACTAACTGTTCCAAACAAAATACATGTTGATCTGATTGGTAAATCTTTCATTTAACTTTTTTAAACTACCTATATTATATAGGTAATTTTACTTATCCGTGGTTCTGTAACTTCTCTAATTGTGTTGATGCTGACATACGAGGTACATCATTTAAACCATTTGCATCAAACCAAGGTGCGGTTTCCCAGTCAAACCCTTCTCCAAATGTATTATCTGCCTCTGCAATATACCAATGACATGCTGCGTCTGGAATATCTACTGCACATACTGCCCAGTCATCTGTCCACTGTGGAACTTGTACCCAGATAACAGGTTCTTTATCAAATGCATATGCACTCTGTGTCATACCTAACATGAATGCTAGTATGATTGCCCAAGTAAAAAATCTGGGTATGTGTTTTACTGACGGAGGGTGACCGTTTCCTCGGTACACCTCCATCACATCGTGATAGGAGTATTTCATATCAGCAGTTCCACGCTCGTAGTGATTTATTTATACGAGAGTCAGGGTCACGAGCAGTTTTTGCTGACGTAAGTTTTCGTTTCATGCCTTTCATTCTAGCACAGAAACTTGCTCTTCTTTTATTACCTTTCTTCTTGCTTGGTGCTTTTAAGTCAGAACCAGGATTTGCCCTTTCATAAGACTTTCTCCCTTTCTCATTTAAACCACCAGATTTGTTCTTACCTTCCTTTCTCTGCCATGCTTCTTCCTTCATCATTTTCTTTTCCTCACAAGTTTTCTCAACACACATCTGACACTTCGGGCAATACTTTTTACCGTCAGGGCAGTTGGATGCTTCTTGTAAGTACTCTTTAAATGATAAGATCATGTTCTTTTAGCACAATTCATTTCGTGTTTTTCCATCCAAGTTCTTGGACGTGCGTGACCTAACGGTGCAGTTAGTCCACAGTATTGGCATTCATAAACGCCATTGTCATTTCTTTTTGCCATAGTGATAAGTTGAGTTAGGTTTTGTTTTCTTAGGTAGTTTACCGCCCCTTACTTTGGTTGCAGATGTTTCACCTTCACCAGAGGGGTTCTTACCTTTCTTTACTTCTTTGCCAAGGTTGTATGACTTACCAGGTTTTTTAGATTCAGTGTCATGTAATCTAGCGGGTTTCCCTGCCTTCTTAGTAATCACTGATTCCTGTCCATGCTTACGTCCTAAACGACGTGTAAGTTTTCCAAACCTACGCTTAGACATTCCCTTGCCAGGACTTGTTTGGTAGGATACTTCCCTACCAGTAGATCCATCATCATACTTGTAACTACCGACTGATTTTTTAAAACCAATCCCTTTCTTTTTCAGATCCTTTTCGAGTCCTTTACGACTCGCTCGGTTCTTTTTTTCGTCTGTACCTCTGTCTGCTGCGATACTACCAGTAGTCTGGTTCTTTGCTTTTGACATCATACGAGCACGATCATTTCCTTCTTTGAGGAAATCAGAGAATGACATTACATCCTCTTTCTGCATCTTCTTCTTTTGCCACGAGTCAAGTGCTTGGTCAGGACGTTTGCCCTTTGCCATTTCACTCTTCTTATGTGCTTGGAACTTAGCAGCAGAATCTGATCTTGCTTTGCTATCAGCAGCATTTTTTGCTGCTTGGGCAGCGTTCTTCGCTTTGACCTTATCCTGCATTGCTTGCAACTTAGGATTAAGTGCCTCACCCATTATAGCATCCTTTCCGTATTTTTGTCTAATGCTCGCTTTTACCTTGTCTAATGCATTGCCAGGACGCTTCCATGTATTGCCTTGACCAGGTGTAGCAACGCTTTTCTTTGCTAATGGTTTGATTTTACCATCGTCTCTTAGACGATCATATCCTTCTTCTTTTACAACCTTCTTATATTTTGATAGGGTTTTTACACCACGCTTCTCTTTATGTGCTTTGTGCCTTTTATCCATTGACACAAGTCTCTCAGCAGGATCAGCAGCATTACCACCCTCACCTGTGTGTCTTACGTTTCTAATAGATGCCTTACCATAGTTAGAACGACCACGCTCCTGACTTAATCTTTGGTTGTCACTATCCTTTTGTCTTTCATCTAATACTTCTACCTCTTCTTTCTTCATCTTCTTCCTTGAAGGTTCATCATAAGACTTACCTTGTCTGTGGAAGTGAGACTTTCTATCATCAATGAAGTTGGTCATCTTTGTAGACCCATCATTATTTTCCTTCTCACCCTTATACTTCTTGACTCCTCTCTTCATCGCATGAATAACTTTACGAGCAGGAGCATTATACTTTGCACCGTAACCAGTACCATAACTACGAACAGATCTATCGTCTTGTTTAGTTGCTGTGCTTTTTCCTTTATCACCCTTTGGTGTTTCCTCTAATGTCTCTACCTCTTCTTTTGCCATTTTATCACTTGCATCTAATACACCTTTATGTCTCTTCTGCATTTTTTTATAGTCACCTTTCATAGCACTGGTTCCTATTTCTGTTGCTGCTTTCTTAACATAACTTCCTAGTGTCTTCTTATTAAGTTCATCTAACGAATCTAATGCTTTACTTGACCAATATACTTCTGTCTCTTCTTTCTTTAACTTTGATTTCTTTTTTGTTTCTGGTGGTTTAACTTTCTTTACAAATGCTGCAAACTGCATCTTAGGTTTACCATCACCTTTGTAGAGACCATATGATGTACCTTCGTGTGTAAATTTCATACCCTTAGTTGCTTTGTCTTTAAGTGCTTCACGCTTTTTAGGATCCATGTTCTTTTCGTAATCTGCTAGTTTAGCAGCAAACTTTTTGTTATCCATTTTCTTGATAACTTTTCTGTCTGCTTTGTTAGGTCCTGTATATGAGGTGCTTCCAGTAACAGCACCACCGCCTGCTGCTGTACCTATTGCTGCCTCTTCGACACCTTGCATTTTACCTCTCCTATTTGTTTGAGCGACACCTTGTGGTAGACCTGTATTACCTGTGCCAATTTTGTCGTTCTTCTTACGAAGTGCTTTTAGTTTTGCAAAAGTGTTCATGAACTCTGCTGATGATCTGAAATCGGAATGAGAGGTTGCCTCTACTGATTCCTTTTTCACTTTCTTTTCGGGTAACCCTTTATGTTTAGTTGATGCAAACTTCTTTGCATCTTTCATTTTTATGCTGGAAGCAACTCGGGCAACCTCAGATGAGGGAGTTTGCGACGAATCCCCTTTCTGAAACGCTCTAACCATCCCGAAGAATCTTTGTTGTTTCTTTGAGACTGCGGGCATTCCTGATTATCCTCCGACAATCTGTACTTGCTCGACGATGACTGCGTTAGAACCAGCGACAAGTTTTGCACATCGTTGTATGACAGGGATGTCGCCAGCAGTTGAGTCTGCTGCTGAGAGAGCATAGTCTCCTGATGCTGCTGATGAATCATAATTTGTTGTAATAGTTGATCCAGTTACTGCTGTAACTGCTTTTCCTGATGCTGCTGCTGACTCGAAGTCTGATGTAAATCCATCTGTGTCACCACCATCAATAGTCTGAATGAAATCACCAACACTGAATGTATGACGACCACCACCAGCAAAACCTTCAACGGTAACTACCATTGCTGCTGCATCTGTTGCACCAACAATCTTAGCGTTCTTTGCTTTACCACAGGAAACTAACAATGCTTCTCCTGCTGCCAAAGTTATAGCGGGACCATCGTCTATCGCTATTGTTGACGCGGATGCTGCATAGCATCTAAGCACACCACTTTTTACCACGATATAGCTTGTGCCACTTCCTGATACTGTTTGGGTGTCAATTACATTTAATACTGACATTGGGTAAAAATTCTCCTACTATGTTATTTATCCTTTTCTTGCTTTAAGAATTTTGCAAGATCAGCAGTGCTACCAACGAACATGGTATTGTTAGTGACTTCTGTTTGTTTTCCTTTGCCTGGATTTTCTATTTCATTGACCTTTTTTTGTAGATCAACTAACTTGTCTGCTACGTCACCAACATGCTTTATAAGTTGTCCTGCAACCTCGTATGCTCTTGGTTGATCAGACTCCTGTGCAAGTTCTAAGATACCATCTACTGCTTCTTGTCCTTTATCAATTAATGTATACAAGTTGCCTCTGGTATACTCATAATCTTTTTTAAGTTGGTTCTTATCTGATATATCCACACTAGGTTCCACCTTCTTAATAGAAGTGTCTGCCTGCATAATTTCAGTTTTGACATCGAGTGCTTCCTCGATACCATCAAACTTACTCGTCTGCTCCTGTGGTTGGGTTTCTTGATTTTCCATCAGTAAACTCACTATAAAGTTCGTTGAATCCAAAGTCATCATCAGAGTCTAACAACGCATGATCTGCACTTGTTATGATGAATACATTTGAACTCGCTACATGTGCTGCTATGGTTGAATTATTAAACGCACGAGCAACATATACTTTGTTGTCAACAATTTTTGTGACACGCATCACTTCACTATCTATCTGAATGTCATCTTTCAATGATATTCCAGATGCATCTGTTACATTTATAATGCCATCATTATCATCTATATCTGCTGATACAGTTGTGACTGCATTGTTATCTCTCTCAACAAGAGATCTAGGTGTAGCAACATAACGTACCTCTCTTGGTGCAGTTCTAACTGCCTCAGTAGAGTAGTCGATAATAGTTTTCTTAATAAGTTCACCAGACTTATCAACTACTGGACCGTACATGTATGTCTTAGCAATGAATTGCAATGTATATATTAATGTTCTTCTGGTATCGTAGTCTCCTTCGTATTCGTCTCCGTAATCAATACTTGTTAATGTTACAGGATAATCTTTTACCTCTCCTAATTCTGGTACAAGGTTCATTGTAATATTGAAACTTGGTTGGAAGAATGGAAGTATCTGTTCTAGTATTTGTAGAGCATCATCTTGGTTCTTACTTAATATTGCTAACTCAAAATTAATATTGTAAGGAACAGGCATGAATCCTTTGTTCTCTTTGTTGCCTGTTGTATGTCTGATATATTGTGTTGGTGATACCTTTCTAGTAGGATCATAATTAATACCTTGTATCTCAAATGATATTCTAGGTAATGTAATCTGTACCTGATCCTGTGTAGTTAAGTCACCTAACTGACGTAAACGTGCTAAGAACTTTGCCTTTGGTCCATAAGCAAGGGGCACTTTCATGACCTCTGTCTTAGAACCAGACACACGTCTGATTTCTATGTTGTTAAATAACGTACCAAATCCTACAACGGTCTTCTTTATTATACCGTTGTAATTATATGAACCAAGCATTAGATAGAACCTCCACTATTTCCAAATTCACCGAATGGATTGCCCTGTGTAAAGTCAAGTATACCATCGGCAGTCGTCTCAATAGACGCATTGATATCAAATTCGGAGTTAGTATTATTTAGTGTATTATATGATGCAGTTGTGAACGATGCACTAGATGTGCCACCAGTGATAGTTTCTGGGACCGTGAAGGTGCCTGATCTGTTAATCACTATCAAAGTATTAGTTGAACTATCAAATGACTTAACCTCAGCAGTAACATTAGATGTACCACCAGTTACAGTTTCACCAGCAGTGAATGTTCCAGATCCACCAGCAACTAGACCAACTGTAATAGCATTGGCAAAGTTCTGTTCTAATGCATCTACTGCTGCCACACCAGTATCGATATCCTCGTCGCTGTACTCGAACAACTCACAACGTAAACCCCAAACATAGTTCTTACCAAACTGATAGAAAGGTTGTTCGTGCTCTACAAACTGTATCTCAAAAGTTTTATTTGCCATAGGCAAATGTATTAGGTCACCTTCGTTAGGTCTACCCTCTACAATTAAAGTTGCATTATCGTCTACTGCTGCTGTGAATCTTGATCGAGATATAACAAAGGTGATTTGGTCTTGAATTCTGACTCCAAACTTAGAGAAAATATCACCGTCGCCCCTAAAACCACCAGCGTCTTCAATGTACGCTTCAATTAAGTGTGCTCCTTCAAACTTAGAGAGGGTATCCTCCCCGAAGACACTATCTTCTTTAACAAGTGTTCTCGGGATATAGTAGACGTCCTTGCCGAACATTTTAATCTGCTCTGTGACAAGAGACTCTTGCAAATCTTGCTCTCCTGTTGTACCTTGGGTAAAGTAACTGTTAGTTGCCATATCATCCTATCATGTCTAATGGTGGAGTTTCCCATGTGGTGCGAAGTTGCTCATCAAGGATCTTTAATTCCTCGACTGCATCATTGTAAATCATCTCTCCGTTAAGAGTGACACCACCTGGCATTTGAACGCTAGTAAATTTAGTAAGGTTTGTTCCCCACTGTTTCTTTATCTTTGCAGTAGCATAATCCTTTAACCACATTTGATTATATATCTCAGTCCATGTGTCAGGTTGTAATGCTCTCCAACATTTTATAACAATAAACTGATCTTCTAATGCATCTTGTGACCAGTCAAAATCTAAGTAAACTTTATCTTGTACTGCTTGATATCTTACTGGGTGCATACCTTCTAATATGAAATCAATAGTCTCTAAGTGTTGTTGTATCATGTAATAATGATAGAACTGTGTAGATGTAAAATCATACAAATCATTTAAACGCATTTGATATCTAATATCAAACATGTTTCTAGTACCCTTATCTGTAAATTTAAAGATACCTTCAATAGCAGTTATATGTTCTGGTACAGGAACGAATGTAGTTTGTTCCAACCATTCAGTAGTACCATCTGTTGCTAATGAAGTTGAGTTTGCTTTACCCGCTTCTATCTCAGCAGCAGTAAACTTATGCTTTAAGTAAACTCTTTCTGCACCTTCATAGTGATACTGTTGAAATTTCTGTACAGCATAATCTACTGCGTCATCAACTTGATCGTCTGACACGTTAACTTCCAATACTGGTTTTCCGAGTCTACGAAGACAGTATTCTTTAAAGGTTGCTTTTGAGGTTGGGATTGCCATTTACTTATAGAGCAGCGATTGCTGATTTGAATGCTGCAAAGTCAGCAGCACCCGCAGCGACGGATTTAAGGGTTGCTAATGTAATTGTTTCTGCCTGTAATGCAGATGCAGCAAGAGCACCTTGTGCAGCAGTAGCATAATCAGTTGATGCAGTTGCAGCAGCAGTGCCTAGTGTAGGTTTGCCACTTAAATCATTATATGCACCAGAGAATAATGAAGGTTTTCCAGTTAGGTCATTGTATGCTCCACTGGTTGCCACAGTTGCTAAGTCACCTGGTTGTGTAGCAGATGCAGCAAGTGTACCCTGTGCAGCAGTAGCATAATCAGTCGATGCTGTTGCAGCAGCACTTCCTAATGTTGGTTTGCCAGATAAGTCATTGTATGCCCCAGAGAATACTGTTGGCAATGTGACACTCATCACACCAGTTGAAGCATTATATGATAAGTCTCCACCAGCACTGATTGCAGAACGTGCACGAGCAGTTGTGTGGTAAAGATTAGTTCCTTCTGATAGATCGCTTGTAGATGCAGCAGCAATTCTTGCATCTGCTCTTGCATTAGTGAAGTATAGATTGGTTCCTTCTGATAGGTCACTTGTAGATGCAGCAGCGATTCTAGCGTCTGCCCTAGCATTAGTGAAGTATAGATTAGTAGATCCTTCTGATAAATCATCTGTGTCAGCAGCAGCGATTCTAGCATCTGCCCTTGCATCAGCACGAGCGTTAGTAAAGTAAAGGTTAGTACCCTCTGCTAAATCTGCTGTATCATGATTAGAAAGAGATGCAATAGTTGTTGGTATTGTGTATGAGAATACACCAGTAGAAGCATTGTATGATAGATCACCACTAGCACTCAAATGTCCACGAGTTCTAGCAGCAGTGATGAATAGATTTGTTGATCCTTCTACAACGCTATCTGTATTAAACTCTGTGAAGTCTATTGCTAAATCAGCAGCAGTAAGTTTAATACCTGTGCCATATGTGAAGTGTGTTCTTGTTCTAGCAGCAGTTGTGAATAGATTACTGCTACCCTCAGTAATATTATCAGTGTTGATATCTGCCTGAGTTGCACTCAATGTTAAGATATTTCCTGCATCATCGTAAGTAGCAGTAATACCTGTGCCACCTGTGATTAGAGCGTTAACTCTGTCATCAACTCTTTCGTTAGTGAAGTATAGATTTGTAGATCCCTCAGTAAGAGCGTCAGTATCATGGTTTGCAATACTACCAACTTGTGCTTGACCGTAAGTAATAGCACCAGTAATAGTCAAGTTACCTTGAACTTCAAAGTCAGTTGTTGATCGGAAGTTTGTAACAGTAAGTCTGTTAGAAGATGGATTATATTTTAAGTTAGTAGAGTCAGTTCTTATCTCAGTGTTTCCAGAAGTTGCAGAAACAAATGTTGGGAAGAAGTCTAAGTTAGTAGCAGCAGTCTCAGTTACATCAACTAATGATGCAGTATCTGCATTACCTGTCAACGAACCAGTTACGTTACCAGTGATCTGACCTGTGACTCCAAGTGTCCCACCGATAGTTGTGTTGTTTGTGACATCAAGAGCACCAAGTGTTGATGTTCCTGTAATCTCTGCATTACCACTTGTTGAGTGTAATGTAATCTTGTCTTGATTAGAACCGTTTTGTAATTTAAAGGTCTTAGTGGATCCTCTGACTATTACATTATCTTTGATTGTTGTAGCAGAATCAACAGTAAGTGTACCATCAATCTGTGTATTACCATCTACATTAAGATCAGAATCAAAGTCTACATTCTGTGTAACTTGTAAAGTATCATCAATAATTGTACGTCCACCAACATCAAGTGTTCCTGCCATATCCAAGTTACCAGAGTTGGATAGTACAGTAAATTTATTTGTACCAACGTTGAATGTACCACCGATAGATGTAGCACCAGTAGTGTCTATTGTGGAGACATCAAGAGTTGATAGAGTTGTGTTTCCTGTGACACCTAATGTACCAGTGATGAGTGTGTCACCTGTTCCACCAGCAACTGAGAATTTAGTTGCAGCGTTTGCACCAACTTTAAATCCTGTACCGACAAATAGATCAGCACCAACAGTTGCACCACCAGTAACCATCAATGCAGCATTTGCAGATAGGTTTGCTGGGTTAGTAGAGTTAACTGCTTTTAAGAAGTTATTAGATGTGACAATACCAGTTACATCTACGGTCTCGTCAACAACTAATGTACCACCTATAACTGTATTACCATTGTCAGAGTCAACAGTAAACTGATCAGTTCCTGCTTGATTCTCTATTGTAAAGAGTAAGTTGTCACCGTTGATGTTTACATTGCTTTGGAATGTAGCATTACCATCTACGTTTAACTGCTGATCTAAGTCAACATTGTTAGTAACGTTAAGAGTGTTGGTAATAGTAGTAGCACCATTTACATCTAGGGTTCCTTGTATATCTGTGTTTCCGTTATCAGTATCAACTGTAAGTTTATTAATACCACCAGCAGTCTGGATTGCAACAAGTTTGTTATCTGCTCTGACAGTTAAACCATCTGTAATTGTTGTTAGGTTGTCAACGTCAAGTGTGCCATTGATTGTGAGGTTATCATCAACAATAGTCTCACCAGTAGCAGAGTCAAGAGTTAAGTTACCAGTTGCTGTACTGATTTCTGATGTACCATCAACACCGATCTTGATGTTCTTAGCAGTGATCTGTTCTGATGTAATAGCAGCATTGAAATCAGATGTTGCATTAACAGTCAATGAATCTGAACTAGCATCACCAAGAGTTGTATTTCCGTCTACCTGTAAACTTCCATCTACCTCAGCATTGTCTGTGATGTGTACCTTACCACCTTGTGAGTCGAGGATAAGGTTACCAGTTGTGGTACTAATTTCATTGTTAGCATCGACCCCGATTTTGATCGCGTCTGCGGTAATGTCTGTGGAGGTGATTGCTTGATTAAACTGGACTGTTCCAGTAACTGAATGACTATCTCCTGATGCGTTACCGATAGTAGTATTACCATCGACAGTAAGAGTGCCATCAACCTTAGTATTACCGTCAACATTTAAGTCTCCATCCACGTCAGCGTGGTCTGTTATGTTTACTGTACCACCAGCAGAATCTAATATTAGATTACCAGAAGATGTGGATATTTCATTAGCAGCATCAGTACCAACTTTAAGGTTTCTGATGTTGAATCTTGCACTACCAGTTACTGCCTGATTGAATTGTACAGTACCAGTGACAGTATGTGAGTCACCCGCCTGATTACCAATCGTAGCGTCACCATTGACAGTGAATGTGCCATTTGCAAATGTATTACCTGTCTGTGCATCAACTGTAAATGTAGAAGCAACAGCGAAGTCGTCTGTTACATCAAGTGTTCCAGTGATGTCAACGTTACCACCAAACGATCCATCGTCACCTACTACAAGATCATCACCAACATAAAGATCAAGACCGATACCAGCACCACCACCAACAATTAGAGTACCAGTTGCAGAGTTAGTTGCGTTTGTTGTATTAAATAATTTTAAGGACCCTGCGTCAATTCCTGACTTAGTACCACCGAATACTTCTGAGTTGTTTGTTGCGTCATGTAAGAATACATATCTTAATGCAGAATCATCCCATCCAAAGAATCCTAATTTAGCAGAAGAATTGAAATAACGGAACTCCACACCACGATCTTTTGCGTCGTCAGATGCAGGAGCAGTATCTCCACCCAATGTAATGATAGGGTCATCTAATGTAACCGTAGTGCTGTTAACGGTTGTAGTGACTCCATTAACTGTTAGGTTACCTTCTATTAATGCGTTTGTATTTACAGTTAGACTACCATCAACTGTGACATCATCTGTAAATTGTGAAACAGAATTTACTGTGAGAGTGTCAGTATTTGCATTACCAACAATTACATTGTCAGTGAATGTTGCTAAATCATTGAATGTAGAATTACCATGGACTGTTAATGTACCTGTGCCTTGTCCACTTCTACCAATGATTGTATTACCATTATCAAAGTCAATAGAGAACTGTGTCTGTGCAGCGTCATTATTAATGTTGAATACTTCGTTGTCAGACTGTAAGATTAGAGAATCATAAATTGTAGTTTGACCATCAACTACAAGAGTTGAATTGAAATCTACTGCCTGATCTACATTAAGAGTAGAATCAAAATCTACTGCCTGATTAACTGTAAGGTTATCTGTAAATACAGCGTCAGCATTTACTGTAAGATTATCAGATGCTTGATTACCTAATGTTGTATTGCCATTTACTTGTAGATTAGTTTCTAATACTACGTTAGATCCTACATCTAATGTACCTCTGATATCTGTATTACCATTTGTAGATAGAACAGAGAACTTATCTTGTGATCCATTTGTAATCTTAAAGTTCTTACCAGTTGTATCAAGAGTGATGTTGTTATGGAATAATGAGTTGCCATCAACATCTAATTCTGCATTTAATGTAACGTTGTTATCAACATCGAGAGTACTGTTGAGTGTAACACCACTGTCTACATCAAGAGTACCATCTGTGTGTATATTACCATTGTCAGTATCTACTTCAAACTTACTGACACCAGCAGCAGTTTGAATATCAAACTTTTTATTGTCTGCTTTTATTATTAAATTATCTGTTATCTCAGTTTCTAACTGTACATCTAATGTACCTTCAATTACTGTATTACCTGTGCTTGATGCGACTGTAAATTTATCAGTCGTTCCAGATCTGACTGCAAAGTTTGCATCAATATCAACTGTGCCATCTATCTCAACGTTACCATTCAAGTGGGATGTTCCACCAACGTTAAGATTTTCAGAAATACCTACACCACCAGTTACAACTAATGTACCTGTTGTAGGTGTCTTCCAAGTAGATCCTGTGTTTGTTGTTAGTCTGAGGTTACCAGCAATGATAGGAGCGTCAGTACCAGTAAAAACTTCACTTGTGTTAGTCGCGTTGTAGAGGAAGCGATACCCACCAGTGCCAGACCACATGTTAGCGTTCGCATAGTCTTCGTCCCATCCATAGAATCCTTTTCTTGCCTGTGTATCGTAATAAGAGAACTCGACACCACGATCCTTATTGTCATCTGATACAGGTGTAGTATCTCCACCTAATACGATGATAGGATCATCAATAGTTACAACAGTTGAGTTAACAGTTGTTGTAGTACCATCTACTTGTAGGTCACCACGAATCTGAACTTTACCAGTTGCAGCGTCGTCATCACCTGGGTCTAAGATCATAGTAGCAGCAGTGCTACTTAGAGTATCATCTTGAAATTGGAAACCTTCTACGTTTACTCTATTAGAAACGTTAGTTGCATTGATTGTGATATCATTTTCTGATGTAATATCAATCGCTGCATTACCAGCACCAGAGTTTGTAGCGTTGATTAAGATTGTTCTATCACTAGAACTGCTTTGAGTTAACTGGAATGTTAAATTACCATCACCAGTCTTATCAAGTTTCTGATCAACAGAACCATCAAGTGTAATGTCAGGATCACTATAATATGATCTGACGTTTATGTCAATCTCCCCTGATCCACTATCACCAGTGTTATTAGCACCAACTAATAGGTTACCACTGGTATCATTAATTTTAATATAGTTTAAGTAATTGAATCCTCTGTAACCTGTGGTTGCAGTTAATTCTTGATCTAGTTCAAAGTCTTCTTTTGTATTACCGTCTGCAAATGAAACTCTGTTATTTTGTAGTTGTGTATTATCTACCCCTGCCTGTGCAATAGTAACGAAACCACCTTCGTAGTTACCCGCACTATTCCATGCTGTTACGTCAAAGTCTTCTTGGTTGAATGATGCTAAACCCTTTTGTGGACTTAGAGCAGATCCGAGATATCTCCAAGATCCTGTATCACTGGTGTCGGTGTGTGTAGGTTCACTGCCACCACTGTTAATAGGAGCGATAGCCTCATAGAGGCGATCATTTGAATTTTTAACCTTTCCATATCGTGCATATGTTGTTCCTGAGTCCCATAGTGCTGATTCTGTACCCTGTGTCGCAGTAGCGATAGGTGCTGTTGCTGCATATGTTAGTCTACCATATCTGTCTACTGTAAAATCAGGTGTATTAACTGTTTGGTGAATACTTCCTGTCTCTGATACAGATAACTGAGGTTGATCTAGTGATATAGATCCTGTTGGGTTGTATGATCCAACAACAACTGGTGTGTCAGCAAGTCCTACCTGTGGGTCACCTGATGCACCAGAACCATTGGTCATAACAATCTGACCAGATGCACCTGTAATCTGTCTAGTTACAGCAGTTCCATTTCCAGTTCTTGATAGTAAACCAAGAGATGTTATAGCAGCAAGTGCAATTAGATCTGGGTCACTTGGTGTCGCGTCAGTGATACCATATCCTGCTAATGTTGAAGGGTTAGAAGCAGTAGTAACACGACCACGAGAGTCAAGTGTAATTTGAGTATAAGTTCCAGTCGCGCTAAGATTGTTTGCGTCATAGTGAGGTAGACCTGGTTGGTAGTTTAGTTCAGCAGTAATGTTAATGTTTGCAGAACCATCAAAACTAGCAGAACCAGTCATGTCACCTGTTAGGGTGAATGATCTAGCGTTAGCAAGTCTAGTCGCAGTAGCAGCGTTACCAACGATTGAAGCAGTAATGGCACCCGCTTCAAAGTTACCGTCAGCGTCACGCTTAACAAGTGTATTTGCAGTATTACTTTCAGTTTCTAGTGGACGTTCATATTTCAGTGAGTTCCATGGTGTAACACCATCACCAATTTTTAGACGAGAGGTATCAAGTTCAATACCAAGTTCGCCTTGTGCAAGAATTGGGTTGACGTTTGCCCATTGCTGTGCACCGTCACGTCGTAGTTGTAGTCTATTTGCCATTGTTTATATCGAATGACACAAGGAGGTCTCCTGTTATTTATACCGCAAATACGATGCTACTCGACTGATGCTGGTGTTCCTGGTGCTTCCTCTGTCTTTGCTTCTGGTGTATGTGGATAAAGATATTCCAAAGTTTCTATTGCACCTAACAGTTTTAGTGCAGTAGTTTCATTGTCTCTAATCTTATTACTTAATGATTTGTTCTCATCAAGTATCTTTTGATAGCGGGTTTTGAACCCTTCAAGTAGTTCATCAGGTGAACTATTTTCTTTCACATCAACTGTCATTTTCTTTGTTAATAAGTTTCAGTAGTAAATTTTTGATGTCAGAAACATCAGATTTGAGTTCATTTACTTCACCTTTCAGATTAGTAAATTCCTCCTTTTTCCTTTGCCTTTGATTATACGACTGCATATATTTATCGTACTCGTCAGAGTCCCGATACACAATCGCATTACTTTCGGTATCACGATACAAACCTTTATTTTCTTCTCCTTCAACAGGGAGGAATCTAGGTTTATCCATTATGATGCGAAGGCAATAGCACGAAGGTCTTTGATGAGAGGAACCTTTGCTTGGTTCAACGCTTTCATAACAATCTTGATCTGGAATGCTTGGAACTCCTGACCTTCAACTGTGTATTCAAAGTCTTCCCATTCTTCCTCACCAACATTGGTTGAACCGATCTCTGGTACAGGTATCTTAACAAATCCAACTTCATTCATTGGTTTATCAGATCCTGCTTTTTGAGTTCGGTAATATATGTCAATGTTAGAATCTCCATAACGTTGCATGGAAATCATAAGGCGAATACTTCTTGATATATTAGCAAGTTTTGCTATCTTAGTCAAGTAAATTGCTTCGTTTTGATCACCACCAGAGAGTAATGAAACGTCTCCTGTGGTATCTATCTCACTCTGTATTCCCAAGACTTGTGGACCACCTGGCCACTGGTTGATTCTATTTGATGTAGTGATTACAGACACACGGTCAAGGTCAATAACAGGAGTTAAGTTGTCCTTCTCAGTTGTCATGTTAATTCTCATGGTTAGAGACTTAGCACCTTCTAGTTTATTTGCTTCATTAATATTGGAGCATATAATTCTAGGATTATCATAATAGTTTGCTTCGTTCAACTGAATCTGATCATACTGACCATTGTTAACGAATGATGCTTGGTCAACAACTTGTCCACCAGTACCAATAGATGTACCAGATGTGGTATTTAAGGTAGGTGCTATATCAGTTTCTTTGAAATTTAGAACCTGTATAGTAGGTGTAATAAGTTCAAATGGTATGTTCTGTGATGAACTAACATTAGATCCACCAGTTGCTATACCAACACTAGCAACAGATTGTGTTGATAGTGAGTAAGTATCAAGGGTAGGATCTCCGATAGCAGTATGAATCTTATTGATTTCTGTTAGTGGTATACCATCAAGATTATAACATCTTACAGTTGTCTCTGATGGCCATGTGAGTGCAGCACCTGTGTTCATAACAGCAGATGTAATACCTCTACCAGATGGTGCAACAGTAATCTCTTTACCGTTATCTGATATTGCTGAGTAAGCAATAATCTCTTTTGCAGAAACAACATGCATGATACTTCTCCATGCTTCGGTTGCATCATCGTCACCACCAGGAGGTGATGGAGGATCAAGAGCAAGGTTATCTGCACTCTCACCAACTAACATTACATATCCTGGGTTAGTTGTACTGATAGGTTTACCGTTAACTACCTTATGGAAACTTCCTGCATCATTTACTGACAGTGTAGTAGCAGTAGATGATAAGTTAGATGTCAATGTAGTTGATGGTATTTCTGAAACAACGTTCTTTAACTCAACGTTATTTGCTCTATTGTGCATACCATGATTAGGTTGGTATATAATAATTTTCTTGTCTCCTGCTCTTACAGTAGGTTGTGACACAGGGTATCCTGTATATGAGTCACCACTATATGATGCAGATGAGATAGTACCACTTACACCACCAGGTTCTGACAGTGTGTCGTTACCAACGTCAAATGCTTTGGAAACGTAGTTAGCAGTTATAGTAGATGTACCACTATTATATGCAGTAACAGTTGCAGTAGCACCAGAAGATGATCCAGTAATTACATCACCAACTTCAAACACACCGTTAGATATTGTTGATAAAACAATAGTAGCGGATGATTGTGATGACTTCATTGCGTTGGTAATATTACCAGAGTTATCTACAATACCTTGTACGAATGTACCACTAATATCTGTAACAGTTAGGACTTGTGGATCTGATGTAGAATCAAATTCTTTGACTGTACCCTGTGCATTAGATGGTGACTGTATAACTCTTGCACCCACAGTGAATGCATAAGTTACACCAGTTGCTAATGTAATGTTTTGTTGTGGTTGTATCGTTGTAATAGGATTGTTTACAAGCGATGCAAGACCATCATTACCAGCACCAAGTGATGCGTTATTAAATACAGCACTACCAGTTACACTTGTATTGAACTTCGCTCTATAAAGATTAAATTTTAAATCTTCATATTGGTCAGCAGTCCATGTAGATGCGTTCTGTGATTTGAATAGAACACCAGCATAAGGTTGTTCAGATATAGTTCTTGTACCTGTGATATCAATATCACCCATACGAGATATCCATA
>VTLG01015686.1_pt1 | contig 43014 bp, 71 predicted proteins | sample 4694571 | NCBI WGS metagenome assembly VTLG01 (sample SAMN12604809, study PRJNA352737) | marine metagenome | biome: ENVO:00000447; feature: ENVO:00000209|ENVO:00000569|ENVO:01000036; material: ENVO:00002151; isolation source: viral sequences binned using virsorter ...
CGTTTCCAACCGTTTGTCAATTTCTTCGTAAAATTCGTCATCATTAGGATCATATCCCTCATTTTTTAATTCTGCATCTAACGCTAATGCAGCAGCAGTCTTAATTGTATCTTTACCAAACCACTCATTTTCTTCAGCCCACTCTTGAGCTTTTGGGTCTACAGCTTGAGTTTGTTGTTGTGGCTGTTGAACCTGTTGTTGTGGTTGTTCTTGTTCTTTTTGTTTAACTTGTCTTTCTAATCTAGTTTTCCAATTTTGTATTGATTTTAATTCTGATTTAGCTTCTGTTAAAGCTTCTTGTGCAGCTAAAGCTTTTAGTCTTTCCATGTCTTTATTATATTGCTTAGCCCTTCTAAATCTAGCAAGAGCTGCTGGAGAAGCTCCCCCATCTTGCATCATCCCTAATAAACTACCTGAGCCTCCTGTATAATACATTGTGTTAGAGCCTGACATTTTTGGTTTGTAACCTTGAGATTTTGTGGAAGTGTATTTCATGGTAAAATTCCTTTGAATTTAATAAAAAAATGTTATATTTAATAGATTAAACATTTATTTCAAATAAAAATATTGATGTAGCATTTATATCATTAACTGCATTAGTGGCATCTATAGATAAGGCTATTACATCTCCTCTGTTAAACTTTGCTGCTTGTGTAAATTTAAAATCGTAAGTAGTGTCCGCAGCTGACATATTTACTGTAATTGCTTCAGTAGCTGTACCATTAGGGTCTGTAGTAGTGTCTTCAGCTTTGTGAAAACCAACAACTGAGCTACCCCCTGCTGATTCAGACCTTACTAAAACATTTAATAACCTACCTTTAAACGGAGTAATGAACTTTCCATATACTTCTTGACCAGTATTTCCTGAACTTCTATTCCAGCCAATATAAACTTTATCAGTTCCTGTATAGTTAAAATTATGTGAATACCAAAAGGTTTGACTACCATATATATTGCCATTTACATGCAAATTACTTTTAACTGTTAAATCTTTTTCTACTAACTGATTCCCATCTTTAGAAAAATTTGACTTCCACAATAAGCCTTTATGTTTTTTATTTAAAGTTAAACTCGATCTAGTTTCAGTAAATTTTAAATCACCTTCAGACATAGTTTTAGTTGAAAAGCCATCAACATTAATAGACGCTTGTGAACTATTTTTTATTCTTCTTATGTCTCTATTTAGGTCTATAATTTCAACAGACATTAACCAGCCTCTTTTTGTAAAACTCTATATTCTATAACTATATCATTAATTGCAAATTTTGTAGCAGCTGTGAGCGAAGCAAAATTAAATTTAAACATTATACTCTGACAAGAAACTATACTACCTATTGGTAACTTTAAAACATTGTAGTTATTTTGAGATGCATGTGTTTGAGTTATTGCATTTAAAGAATTATTAAAAGAAGTAAATGTACCATCTTGATCTTTTTGATACAGTATTTTACTATCATCTATTGCATTGCTATCACTATGTCTATAATGAATAGTAATCCCATAAACTTTTTTTGTCCTACCCGGAGCACCAAAATCAAAATCTTTTGTGAGTAAAAAATAATTATCATGTGCATTTTCTGCATTATCATAAGCTGTAACAACAACTTTATTTGTACCAGCATCACCTAAATTAGTAGACTGTGTATCATAAGCAACTAATAAATTACCAGAACTATCAGTTATCATATTAGATATAAGTGGTGTAAAACTGCTAGATTTTAAAGGAGCTGCACTTGTGCCATAATACCAAGACCTATACCTAAAGTCGTAATAAAATATATCTGAAGCTGTTGACGCTGAATTAGTAAATAGTGCTTGTTTTAATTCTGGGGAATACCCAACAACTATACTAGCATTTGAAGAAAATTGTTTCCATGTTTTTGCTGTATAAACAGTAGATCCTGTATCTGCAATTTTATTTTCAGATATATTTGTAATAGTAGATCCATTAAATAAATAAGCACCATTTCTATTTGCCCACACTACTCCAGCCTCACATTCACAAACTGAGTAGGGGTAAACAGCCCCAGCATAAGGAACAGTTTTTTCTAAAAACCAACCAGAAGGAGATGGAGAGGAAATATTTATTACCTGAAGTGTCCTCTGTTTAAATGCTAATATTCTATCAGCAAAATAAGCAAGTTTAACATATTCTTCACCATCACCTAAAACTACATCTATAAAATTATTAGAAGGAAATGTATCAAACTTTCCAACTTCACTATACATTATTCTATCTCCATAATGTTTAATTTGAGGTGAATTATCATCACTTGAAGTTTTATTATCATCATACATAACATTAGCAACAAAAGTTCTTCTACCTGCTACAACTGCTGTTTTATACCCAGATCCAGTCTGTCCAAAAGATATTTGTTTTGTTTGTGGTGAATAACCATTTATAGTTTCGTATGTATCTAAATTTGGAGACTTTAATTTTAATCGCCAATAAGCAGTTCCTCTATTAGCTTCTGTTACATCACTAGTGACCCTAAACTCTCCAGCACCATCAGGTGTCCAAGCTTGATATTCAGAATCTAAACTAACCCTAACTCCTTTTGTAATATCTATATCTGCTAACAATTCATAAGGCTCTCCAGTAGCAGTTGCTTCAGCAGTGTCTGATTCTTTTACATATATCCTACCTCCAGTAACTCTATTTGGATAATGAGTAGAACCATCATCTTTAGCGTAAACATTTATTATTATAGAAACTCCATCATTAGCAATAGCTTGAGTAGCATCAAATTCTGTTAATAATGATTCTTGATTACCATCATACACAAAAGAGCAAGCAAATTTATATGTACCAGACATCCATTCACCAATTTCTGTGTCTTCGTGAACAGATAAGCCCCAACCAGCACCGGTGGATGGGTATTCAGTGTTTCCATCTACGCTTCCAGATGCTGTATAATTAGCACTTGTAGGTGCAATTAAATTATTATCAGCTGAATAAAAAGCTGGGTTAATTATATGCCTGTAGGAAGCATTGGCAGTACCCCCTTGAGTTTGAAAATGCTTTCTATCTATGAATCCATACCACTGAGGAGTTGACCTATTTGAAAAATTACCATCCGCAACTCTTAAAGCGTTTCCAGTATAATAATAATTAAATTCAGGTTTAGAACTACCATCAGCAGAATCTAATACTGTTATAGCATCAGCAGTCCAAGAGCCATTACTATCAAAAAATACATCTACTTTGCCATCATCTACATTTCCTACTGCTAATGCTGTATCACCAACTTGCCCACCTTGTTTAAATGTAATTGATGTTCCATCTGCTACATTTTCACTAACTAAAGAAGTCTCAGCTATTTTTAAAACAGCTTGAACTTTATTGCCATCCATTTGATGGCTATTTGAACTTGTAACAGTAATTTGTTCATTATCAAGTATACTTAAAACATCTGTAACAGTAAAAGTTCCATTGTTAGCACTATTTGCTGCTCCAGAAACAATAATTTGGAATGGTAATATATCACTATAAATATTATCTGAACTATCAAAAAAATTAGCAGTATCTCTCCAAAAATTAGAATCATTTACAAATATTTGATTAGTCCCATAAAAACATATTGTATATTTAGAATTACCATCTGGGTCATCATCAATGTCACCAGTAGCACCATTACCTACTATAGTAGCACCTCTAACTCCAACAGGCTGGTCTGATTCAAAATAATATAAACCATAACCAGCATTTAAAGATGCTGTTAAAAGATCTACATCTTGACTACCTGTATTATGAGCAGAGCCATCTGTTTCGTCTGCAAAAGCACCCCTAGGAACTAACTCTCCATTTTTAGATACATTAAAGTTTTCAATTTGAGCCAACTCTCCTGTATCAAGATCTCTAGGGTTTTTTACATTATTCTGACCTTTAGAAAAGTCATTTATATGTAGGTAATTTTTAGGCATTTAACCTACCAGAGCTTCCACTTACTTTGTATTACCGCCTTACCAATGTCAAGTGCTTCTTTCATAATAAGGTCTTTTTCTTGCTTAGTTAACTTATTATCTCTATAACCAGATTCTAAGGCTTTTACTAAGTCTCCTATTTCCTTTACAATTTGTCTGTTTTTAGCTGTAACTGTAGTAGCATAACCAGCGACAATCAAACCAATCATATAGAAAAAATTAGACCAACTTAACCATTCACTTACGAAGTCCATTTATATCTCCTTTTATTTCTCTTAGCGTTTGTTTTATTTCAGCTATATCTTTCATTATAACTGCAATCTTGTATTCAATTAATTCTTTATTTGCTTTTAACTCAATTTCTTTTTGCACTATTTTTAATTTAGTGTCCATAGATCCATAGCTAATAGCAACTGTTGCTAGCAACGTACCAATAACAATCATATTTTCAATACTAATATTTGTATTTAATTTCATCTATTTCGCAACCTTTCTACTTCACGCTCAAGGTACTCAATTCTTTGATTTTGTCTAATATCAGCAGGAATTTCTGCATCTTGATTAGCTTCTGCATCTTCTTCTATATCTATAATATGCTCTTCATTCATAGCTACTTGATATTCTAAAAAAGATATACGAGCATTTAATTGACTATAACCCCATACTAACATCACTACAAATGTGACTGCTTGTATAATCATAGGTAATGAAATACTTAAACTACTGTTATCTGATATTGGTTTAGTGTTTTCCATTTAATCTACTTATTACACCTTTTATTTCTGATACTTGATTATCTAAATCATTTATTTCTTTTGTCATGTTATCAAATTTTCTATCTAACTTTTCATCACTTTGATTCCATCTATTAATAAGTTTAATAATCATACCTTCCATATTTTCAAGAGTCTCACTTTGACCTCTGTTTTCTATCTTTAAATCTTTTATTGCTTCTTCTTGTTGTTGACCTCTTTTGTTCATAGAGAAGACCATATACACTAGTAAAGCCCCTACGACACCTATCATGCCCGCCTCTGAATATACTGCTAAAAAATCCATTATTCTTCTTCTTCTTCCTTATTTTCTTTTTTACATTTTTCACAATAACCACTAAATGTTTTAATCGGCTTACTACAACTTATACACCTAAATGGAAAAACTGGCATTATTTATTTCTCATTGTCAGGTCAATATATACTTTTAAATCAGATTTAATTTCTGCATTCCACTTTTTTAACTTACCCATTTCATCCATAATTATATCTAATCTATGTTGCAAGTTTTCATGTTTCTCATCAAATCTTTTTAAAGTGTCTTCTACTTTTTCTTTTAAAATAAATCTTACTACACTATATAAAGCAAAAGCTAACCCTATACTAATAGCAACTGGGAAACCTAGTTCTTGTACTAATGTTATAACTTCAGATGTCATTTCTTTTTCCTTTTTTTCCAACTAAATGGATTTAAATTTAATTCTTGTTCAAAAAACGATATACGTTCTTCCATCGCTTCTCTTGTTTTTTGTTCTTCTATCATGTGTTTACCGACAAGTTCTTCAATGTTGGTATCAGCAAGTTCCACTCTTCGCTCAAGCTCTGCAATTCTATTTTCAATTTGTAAGTACGAATAAACAAGTCCAGCCACAAGTACAAGTACCTGCCCAGCCCATTTAAGATTAATGCTAACAACAGTATTGTCCCCAACGACAGATGCTCGGTAACTCCTTGCTGTTTTAGTTGTATTCTCCTCACTCACTTTTCTTTCTTACATCTTCCCATATATGGTGTTTATAACAATAATTATCTCCTATTTCTATATTATTCTCATACCAGTGAGAAACACTATCTTGATCTACAACAATTAAATAAGATATATCAGCAGAATCAGAAGGTGTTACTTCAATATTTGCAACAACCCATCCATTGCTACAAGCATAAAAAGAAGTTATTATAAGATAAAGCCATATTAAAAAGCATATCCAAGTGAATAACAACCACTTTTCACCTTGCTTCATTTTATCCCCTATAAGCTATTAATGCAGCTGTAGAATCTGTATGATTTATAACACCGCTAAAATTGCCATATAAAATATCACCCGGAATTAAAAAAAGATCAGCACTAGTGTGAGAATCACCAACATTTGAACTAACTTTAATTTTACAGTATGTAGCAGATGGGCTTGAAGCAGTTAATGAAATAGCCTGTAAAGCTATCCAATTACCAGAATCTGGAGTTTGTGTATTTGTATCATGCTCTGCAACAACATCAAACCCATTCTGACCTAACTGTAAATTAAGTGCTTCTGAAGTTGTATATTTATTAATTTCCTTCATAGTATTTCCTATTATGTTATTTCTGTGGCAACACCATTAATTAATTCATGCTTGCCAAACTTTAATTCTTTTATTTCATCCCCAGCTTTTTCAAGAAATGAGGATTGAGCAGTAATAAAAAAATTAGTTCTTTTAATTACTGCCCCATCACTTACAACAATGTATTTCTTGTTCTGTGCGTCAAAAGAAACAGTCTCATCTTCGCTAAATTTATAAGATGAATTTTGTTTTGTTCTAGGTTTAAATATATAAACCTTACGACCTTTTGCACATTTCCGAACAAGCATTATGCCTCCGCTTCATCCTCTTCTTCAACAGGTTCAGCTTCTAGAGACTCTCTTAGCTTATTGATAAATGCTTCTTTACCAACTTCTAACTGATCACGCATAAACTGATTAGTATTTATCTTGCTTTGCATATCGTTAATATGGTTTAATAGCATTTTTTCATCATCGGTCATTTCGTCAATGACATACTCTTTTTCATCAAGAGTGAGAACTGCGGGCTTTTCTTTTTCTTTTTTAGCCATGATGTACTCCTATGTTGTTATTGTTTAAGTAATTTTTAATATTTATTCAGAAGTTTTTTTCTTCCATTTAGACTTCCATTTTCCCCATCCAGTTTTTTTACCTTTACCAGCTTTGCCTTTAATTTTCTTAGATTTCTTTTTTTTCTTTTTTATTTCTTCCATATTATTATTGTTATTATTTGCTTCTAAATTAGGAAGTGTTCCAAAAAGAAATAAAGAAAAAGAAATTATTATTTTTAATAAATTGTTCATTTATTTAATACCTTTTATTGTTAAAGTGCTTTTAAATCTGTTTCTAGTAATTCTAAATCAGCTAATTCACTTTGCATATCTGCAATTTGAGATTTCATATGAGAAATATCATTAGCTATCATATTTAATTCGTAAGGCATTACTAAATCATCAATTGCTTTACCAGTAGATGCATCAAACTGTTTTTTAACTAACTGTAATTCATTATGTGATTCTTCAGCTACTGCTTCTTTTACTACCTTACCATCTTCATCTTTGACTTCAGACACAGCTTCTCTAGTAACAACTTTAGCTTTCTTTACAGACCAGCTTTTAGCATCTTTCATTGCTTTATAGTTTTTCATTTACTTGTCCTCTAATTGTTTCTTGAGTTGTTTTACTTCAACAGATAACTCTTGAACTGCTTTAATTAATGGCATTACAAATTTTTCTGCTGATATTCTTTGTCTGCCATCATCCCCAACAGACCACCCACTAAATGTGTCTACACCTTGATTGTCTAATGCTTGTTTAACTTCTTGAGCAATTAAACCATGAATAGTTTTATCTCCACCCATTGGTTCTTTATCATTCTCATTATAAGCACTCCATTCTTCTGGAAACTCACTTGGAGATTTATGCTTGTATGTTACTGGTCTTAAATCATTTATAAAATCAAGACCTAATATGTCATCTTTAATATCTTTTTTCTGTCTTTTATCTGACGAATAATTCCAAGTAGCATCTGCATTAAAATCGTTTTCAATATGATTTGTATCGTTGCCAATAAATACAGCATTGTCTTTATCTGTTGCAGTGAGATTATTTCCAATTATTACATTATTAGTGTTATCATTACTTGCCACATCACACGCATATCCAACAATAGTATTTTCACCACCAGTAGTTAAAGAATCTCCAGCTTGATACCCAACTGCAGTATTGCTTCCCCCACTCGTTAATGCTCCCAATGCAGAATATCCTATTGCGATTGTTCCGTTTGCTCCAGTATCATTGATAGCATCTCCCGCTTGATAACCAATACAAACTGTGTTTGATGTAGTTGTTGCAGTATATAAGGCTCGATAACCTAATGCTATATTGTTTCCTCCAGTTGTGATGTCTGTTCCAGCAGTATGACCTAATAGAAGATTGTAATCCCCCTCTGTAATATCTCGTCCTGATTGGTATCCGATTACGACATTGCTAGCAGCACCGTCCATAGCTCCTGCACTCATTGCCTGATATCCAATAGCCACATTCCAAAATGGAGCATTATTTGCAACAGCACCAGTCATTGCCTCATAGCCAATAGCTATATTTTGAGAACCGCCAATAGCTCCAGTTCCATCTAAGGCAAAAGCACCTATCGCTATACTAGTTGCAACTGAACCAGTTCCTCCCAATAAAGCTGAATTTCCTACAGCAACACAATAATCAGAGGCATCATTATTGACACTGCCCATCGCACTCATACCAATAGCAGTATTAGCATATTCACTTCCATCGGCAGATCGCAATGTTCCATGCCCAACACAAGTATTTCTGCCACTTGTAGTTAGAGATTCGCCTGATTCGTTGCCAATAAAAGTGTTATAATCTGATGTTGTAATAGATTTTCCTGCCTCATGCCCTACGCAAGTATTATAAAAAGCCCCATCTAATGCTCCCGACATAGAATTGTATCCAATACCTACATTATAACCAGAAGCCGCATCTGCCCAAGTTCCACTAGCGGCATTATAACCCATAAAAGTATTGCCGTAAGAACTTGATGCATTAGAACCTGAATCTAAATCATGCATTACTTGGTAACCAATTCCTACATTACTATGTCCAGTTGTTAGGCTTTTCATAGACTTAAATCCTAATGAAGTATTTCCACCTCCTGTGGTTAAATCTTTAAGTGACTCATATCCTATTGCAATAGTACCATCTGCACTAGTAGCGTGATTTATAGCATAACCAGCACGATACCCAATACATATTAATTCATCTCCAGTAGTATTTGAAGCCCCTGATTCTGTTCCAATAAAAATGTTGTGATTACCTTCAGTTGTTAGTAATCCTGCATCCATTCCAAGCCCAACATTATTACCACCAGTTGTTAGAGCTGGTAATGACGACCTTCCTAGTGCAGTATTTTGAATGCCCTCAGTTAAACTGTCTAAGCTTCCTTTACCGATAGCTGTATTTTTAGAACCAGTGGTTATACTTAGTAGTGAATGATACCCCACGCCAACATTATCATCTCCTTCTGTGATTGCTTCTAAAGATTGGTATCCAATTGCAACATTGTTGCTTCCAGTTGTAAAAGCTTCAAAAGCTTCCCTACCTACTGCTACATTGTTATTACCTGTGCTATATGAACCTGATGTTGTTCCACCTATTCCTGCCAACCTACCTATAAATACATTATTATCACCACTTGCGTACACACCAGCATTATCACCTATTATTACAGTTGAACTAGGATTTGTTAATTGAAGAGTAGCAGAACCTATTGCAATATTTCTTTCTCCATCTGTTATTTTTGAACCTGACTCACCACCGATTAACACATTTTGAGCGCCACTTGTAACATCGTGTCCTGCTTGATAACCTATATAAACAGCCCAAGCAGTATTTTGATGAGCCTTACCTGCCTCATATCCAATAGCTACATTTTTAGAGCCAGTTGTTATTGTTGAGCCAGCATCTTGACCGAGGAGAACATTGTAACTACCAGTTGTTATGTCTCCACCTGCATTGCCCCCCACTGCAACATTAAAATCGCCCTCTGTTAAATCAGTAAGTGCTACATAGCCAATACCAATATTGTAAGTTGCTCCGTTCAACGCTCCATCCAAAACATTAGTGCCAATGCCAATATTAGCAGTTGATACAGCGGTTGCCCACGAACCACCACCAGCAGAACTTCCTAAAAATACATTATCTGTACCACCAACAGAGCCAGTTCCATCCATTGCAAAATATCCAAGAGCAACATTCCTTTCCAATGCACCAGTTCCTCCAACCATTGAATTTCTACCGACTGCTACATTATTAGCCGTACTATTGTTATTAACACTACCCATTGAGCTTTGACCAATAGCAACATTTGATGATTCTGTTCCATCCGCTGCTAACATAGCCTCTCTACCAATAACAGTGTTGTAACTACCACCATTTTGAACTGGAGCAGCTTGATAACCAATAACTGTATTCCCAATTCCTGTTGTTTCTAATCGCAATGCTTGGTATCCTATAGCTGTGTTACCTGCTCCACTTGTTAAATCTTGTAATGCATCATATCCTATCGCAACAGTACCAGTTTGGTTATTGTTACCAACTCCAGTTCCCATCGTATTGCTACCAACGCAAACATTCTTTGCTACAGTTCCAGTTCCACCTAATAAAGCAGAATCTCCAATAGCTACATTATGGTCTGAGTCATCATGGTTAATAGAACCCATTGAATTAGTACCAATACTAATATTATTAGATTCTCCACCATCGGCTGCATCTAAAGCTGCATACCCCATTACTACATTGTATGAACCAGTTGTAAGGTCTTTAGCACCTGTATATCCAACAACTGTGTTTTGTACTCCTGAAGTAAGAGCAGTTAATGCCTCATATCCTATTGCTATAGCTCCAGTCTGTGAATTTGTGCTAGTTGAATTAAGAGCATAAGAACCTATAGCAACACTTGCACTTAAAGCATTAGCTCCACCATAACCAGCTTCAAATCCAATGAGTATGTTATTATCTGCATTGGCGTGATTAATCATTGCACCAGCATCAAACCCAATAACTACATTATTATCTTCACCACTATCAGCAGTTCTAAATGCATTATATCCTATAATTGTATTACCAATATTTGAGGTCATAGCAAGACCAGTTTGATACCCAACTGCTACATTGCCAATACCTGTTGTAACAGCAGTAAGGGATCTATAACCTATAGCAACTGTACCATCTGCATTACTTGTTAAAGCTCCTCTTGCAGCTTCTCTACCAATTATTACCGCATTATCTATGTCAGTACTTGCGTGATCACCAGCATAATGTCCAATACTAATAGTTCCTTCATTTGTCTCACTACCAGCCATAGCATTTCTTCCAATAGCAATAGAGGCATTAACCACATTACCAGCACCATCACTATTAGATTGCATTGCATTAAAACCTATTGCTACATTATTTGTTCCATCATCTAAAAATTGACCTGCTGACTGTCCAATGTAAACATTATTAATTGCAGAGATACTTGCAGAATCTGCTTCATATCCAGCAGTATATCCAATAAAAACATTACTACCATTAGAATCTGAACTATACCCAGCTTGATATCCTATTGCTACATTATTAGAGGCAGTAGTAATCGCATAACCAGCAGATGATCCGACTGCGACATTGTTACCACCACTTGTTATTGACCTTAAAGAATCCGAACCAAGTGCTGTATTATAATCTCCTGATGTCAAAGGATACATTGCCCTATACCCAACTGCTGTATTCATTACTGCATCATTGTGAGTGCCACCTCCCGCAGTTTGATGCCCTATATAAACATTGTAATTACTTCCTGCATCAATACTTGATCCTGCCGTATATCCAAATACTGTATTGTCTGTACCACTATCATTATTACTAAGACTGATGCGAGAGTTGGTGTCGAGTTTAAATTTTGTACTAGCATTAACATCAAAGCGAAAATTTTGACTAGCACCTACAGTAAATTTTAATTCAGGATTATCCCACACCATACTCGCATTACTACCAACTAACAAACCTCTTCCATTTGTATCGGCAACATTGACTTTTACTTGACCATTTGTCGTGTCTACAACAAATATGTCTCCACCATCTGATGCTTTTCTTACTAAAAATGCTTCAGTATTAGTAACTTCAATTACTTGAGTGCCTTCAACAATTTCATCAAATGCGAAGCTACCACCGCCTTCAATTTTTACATCACCCTCAACAACAAGATCACCTTTTACAGTACCTCCTGCGCTTAAATTTGCTGCTACTTGTTGTCCTTGAACACCTATTAACATACTAAATCTCCACTATTCTAACAGCCCCAGCTGAGCCTTTACCTAAATGATTAAATACAACTGTTGATCCTAATCCACGCGGCACAGCTATAAAAACTAATGTTTCTGCTGGTAAGATCATATCATTGCCAACAGTTACATCTGTTGCTGACGTTGCAAAATTAAAATATAATTCAACTGCGCTATATACTCCTATTTGCGAAGTATTTTCATCTAAACTAAAATGTATTGTATTTGTGTTAGAAGTTCCTCCATGAGTAGCTACAGTAGCAACTGACCACCCACCTCCAACGCTTAAATTTACCGCTTCCTGAACCGATCTTTTATGTAAGTCTGCCATACTACCCCCTAACCAAAATAAGCGACTACTTTGCCGCTGCTAAGTGTAAAATTTGACCATCTGCCATATATCCAATCACCTTGTTTAAACGTATCAGAAAAAGCATCGCCATTATATTCTGATGCTGTTGATGTTCTACCAAAGTAATTTGCATTTTCAGGCGTTAATGTAGCAAAAACTGAATCTGCTACGGCCATAATTGCTATAATTTTTTTGCCTGTGGGCGCGGATATTGCTGTTGTGCCGCTTTCATAAACGCTTCCAGCTTGCCCTAGTTGAATGTTGAGAGCTTCATTAGCTCCGAATTGATTAATTGCCATTTTATCACCTTATTTTTGGTAGCCATTAAAGCACTTGGCTGTGCATGAACAGACCTTTTTATAGTATATACTATTTTTTCTTAGCTTTACTGGCTTTTCTTGGTTTTTTCTGAGCTTTTGCTTCTACTGCGCCATTGTTTAACAAAACGCTATAGGCGTATGATCCGCCTGCGCTTTTTTCATCTAATTCAATAACGCCTTCTTTATTTGGAAATTGTAATTTTTTCATAATATAAAATTAAGGGCTGACTTTTTATAAAGCCAGCCCTTTTTATTTTTACTAACTATTAACTAGCGTTAGTGAACTTGTAACCCCTGATATTATCAGAGTCATCAAGTTTCTTTACGCCCCATAGCGTATGAGCTACGACCTTAGATCCAAGTACGTCAATATCGTACTGTTCCTTAATGTCAATAGATTGCTGTACTGCTATAGCGCATGCTGACTTGTGGAAAATTACACCACTTACATCAGTTCCGCCTGTAGCTAGGCTATTGCTCATAAATACTGGCATGCCCATTAAAACGCCAACCTGACCGCTCAATAGAGGGCTGTTATCAGCGTTAAAACCAGCAATATCAGCACGCATAAAATTCGCGCCAAAAGTACCAGCTGGATTTAGCATATCAGCATAAAGAGTTGGATTAACAACGAAGTAAACATCTCCTGAAGTATAATCAATATCATTCTCACCTAAATTAGCAAGAGCAGCTTCAAATTCAGCAGCTGTGATTTGATCATCTGTTGTAAGAGTTGCGCCTTGATTTACAGTTACTAACTGAGCAGCAATAGAAGTATCAACCTGCTTAGCTAATGCATAAGCCATAGCTTTACTATAAGAGTTGATAAGATCATAATTAGACTGCACTTGCAAAACATCTGTAAATAGTTTTGCAGCGTAGTAATGCTGATCTACAGTTAATTGAGTATTAGTTTCCGCTGGTGCAACATAACTAACCTGCGCGCCATCTGTTAAAGATGATGCTGTCATTTTAGCGATTTCAGGTATGTGGATAATTTTACCTTGCCCTTGCACTAAAGAAGAATAATCTTCAATAAGATTTTTGAATACTAATCTTTCTTCAAAATACTTATAGATGATATCGCCCCATCAAATGTTATAGTGAGTTTTTTATCTCACATCTCCGCATTTCTACGGAGTATCGGCATATCTTTTCTACTCAGTAAGTAGTCGCGAACTCGTGGCTGGATTATATCTTTTCACCAGCTATGCTCTGCCCCTGACTGCACTTCGCGCAGCCTTCGGTTCGGATTGCCTTATGCTTTCGCACTTAGGTTTCCCGCTTAATTTCGCAATAATAATGATCATAGTTACCTATAAAAACGCCAATCTATTTAGCTCAGGGATAAAATCTTGAGTTACGCCTGTATCAAAAATAGTTCCTGATGGTGTAGCCATTTTTTAAATTCCTTTATTTTGCCCTTCGAGAATTTTTTGCGTACTTTTGCAGAACTGCTTGATAATTATCTCTTTGAAATTTAGTATCTTTTTTCATGAAATCATTCATGCTAGAGTCTACCATAGTGCGAGATTGCACCGCTTCAGGAGGATTAACAGCTGATGCTGCGCTTTTACTTAAAAAATGCTGAAGTTGTTCAATGTTCATATTTTCATAATACACTCGATCTTCTTCAGGAATTTGTTCAAGTAACTTAGCCTTCTGACTGTCCTCAGCCTGTTTAAACACTCCAAGCTCTTTCTCAAGTGCTTTAAGTTTAGCAGATTGTTCTTGAAGTAATTCATCTTTTTTACCTTCAGCAATCATTTTAGCCTGACGATCTTCCTCAGACTTTAATTCAAGCTGTTCAAGCTTTGCTTCAAGTTCCTGTTTTTTACCACGCTGAGACTTACTATTCTTAACTTCCTGATGATATAGTGTCTTGTAATCTACATTACTATCTGTATCTGTAGTTTGAGCATCCTGCTCTTCATTTTTGTTTGATTCTTCACTCATCTGAGTAATTCCTTTTTTTTAATTATCTGAATATACCCTTAAAAATAATTTTAAGGGTAGTTTTATTTTATTGTTGCATTTATAACATTTGTTATATTAATATTGATAGTGGTTATTTTGTTAATTAAATGAAAGTGAGGTTCTCATGAATAAATATAGTGGTTATTCTTTTAAACAAATCCTTGATGAAGCACATGATCAGGGGATGATGGCTGGTGAGGCTAAAGTTCCTACACCAATGATTGTTTCAGAAGTTGGCCTTGATGATAAGCCCTATAAAGGTTCTCAATCTTGGTATGTTCCTCAAGGGGCTTGCGGCTTTGCATGGGTAAAAACTCATGAGCATGGCAATGGTAAATTTGTTCGGTATTTAAAGAGCATTGGAAAAGGGGATAAATATTATGGCGGTGGTTATTATGTTAAGTGGGTAGGTGAGTTTGGTCAAAGTGTTGAGCAAAAAGAAGCTTATGCGTATGCTTATGCAGATGTATTGCAGAAGTATGGCATTAAGGCTTATGCTGGTAGTCGGTTAGATTAATTAATGACAGATACAATAGGGGCTTTTGCCCCTTTTGTATATATTAAAATATAGGTAAATTATAATATGACAATTAAATATTTAGCAGTATATGGTTTAATGGATAAGCCTGAAAGTCCAAGTTCAGTAGTAAGATTAATTGAAAGTAAAAATCCTTCGATTTTTTCAACATCAATTTGCAATTCTCGTATGCCTTGGCGCGAATCAAATGATTTAATAAAATATTTCATAGGAATTAGTGACAATGGCTATAGTATTACAGCTGATGATGCAGAGAGATTTATTGAACCTTGGCGCAAAAATTGGCCGCAGCCAAAAGATCAAGTAAGAGAGCAAGATTTATAAATAATTATTCCAGTTTGTAAAATAATCTTTAAAATTATCTAATTTTAAAATTTCTTCCCAGCCATCAGGCTCAGGACATTCATCCCAAACTTTTTTTAATTTAGCTTTTAAAAATTGTTTTCTTTCAGTTGTAATGCCTAGCAATCTCATTTCTTCATAAATTTTATGACTTTGAGTCATTTTTATATCAAATGATTTTTGAGTATGAAATTGAAATTCCATATATTGACCGCTAGGATGTACTAACGCAGTATTGACTCCCTTATATGAGCTGCCCTTACCCCATGTATTTTTTACTTGTAGCCTAGCATAACCATCTACATTAACAAGCTCTTCTAATGTTCCTATAGTTGCTTTAGAATATTTTGCATCATCAATGATCATAGTATATCTTAATGCATCCTTAATATTTTGAGCTACAACGCTATGCGCTCCCCATCCATTATCTACCGATTCAGATACAATTTTCCTAATTAAACTAGGTTCGTTTTTTATTTTGAATGCTAAACCTTCCATTCTACCACCATATTTTGCAGCTAATTCTTCAAATCTTTTTGTAGTTTCTTCAGCATATAATTTAGCTTTTCTAATTGATCTTTGAGCTATTGGCCTTGCTTCCTCACCATTTAAAGGCAAAAAATCGCCCTTCTTTTTTAGAACTTTACGTTTTTCATCTCTTTCAAACTGAATCCTTGGATCAATTTTTCCACTTGGATCAAGAATGCAATAACAATGACCACCGCAAACACTCCAACCAGTTGCAGGCAAACCAGCTTTTTCCCAATCTCCAAGAGTAGCAACTTGACCGCCTCTAGGCGCGCAATCATGACAAATCTTGTGTCCGCTTACAGTTACCCATGTAAATAAAGTTTTATCATTTGCATCGTAGGCCTCAAATGAACCAGCCCTACCTGAATTATTTATACCCTCAACTAATGATTCCTTAATACTATTCCTTAACTCACCAAATATCCTTCCTCCGTTTGCAAGATCGTTAGCTAATGATGCGCTGGTTACAGCTGCTGAAACGCCTGCTGCTCTTTGAGTGTCTGTTGCTTTTGAGATTCTTTGATTAAATATTTCGGCATCATAAATCATTTTACTCATAGTTTGATCCAGTAGTTGCCTTACTTCAACTGGCAATGATTTTAGATCATTTAATACATCTGAAAAATCTTCTCCAAATAAAGCAATATATTCTTCAGCTGTCGGCATTAAATTTTGCTAATGATTTTTGAATTTTAAATAATGCCATGCGAATAAACTTTTCATATTGCTTACCGCCTGATCGCATTTCTTTTGATATACCAAACCACCTGCGAGCTGGTACTTTTTTATTTGGGATCATAGAGTTTGATGAAGTTGTAAACCCCTCGTTGTGAAACACTCCATAATCAGTCATCATTTTTACTTTAGATATTAATTTACTTTGAGTCGCTTTTTCAATTTTTGTGTTTCTTAATTTTTTTGATCTCTCGACCTTCATGCGATCAAGAGGCGTAAAACCTTGTTTTCTTTTGTTTCTTATTTGCAATGTAGATTCTTCTAATGGATCAAACCTTTTGCCATTAATATCTGTTTTATTTGCAATGCCTCGCTGTATAGCTTCATTTTGATATACTGCCATTAAGTTTAATGAATCAGCAATATTTTTGTTTATTAAAAATGCAGCGCGTTTAAAACTAAAATTTTTTTTAACCTTTACCATTTAACTTTATTAGCCCAGTAGGCAGCTGACATTTTGCCTTTGCGAATATTTTTAGCATGCCTAGCCTTAAATGATCTGCGCCTTGCTTTGGCTGCTTTTGTTCTTGGATTCTTACCAGCGCCTTTAACGCCTTGCTGGCCAAATCTAATTAATTTTACTTTTTTGCCAACTTTTGCAAGCACCGCATGCGATTTAGTCTTATGATTTTTAGTCCTTTTAGGCTTATTATAACCTGAAAATTTTACACCCCTATATGTAATCATTGATTTCTAAGTCTTTCAATTTCTCGTTCAAGATACTCAATTCTTTGATTTTGTCTTATATCAGCTGGTATTTCAGCATCTTGATTTTTTTCAGCATCTTCTTCTAAATCTATAATATGTTCTTCATTCATAGCAACCTGATATTCTAAAAATGATATACGAGAATTTAACTGACTATAGCCCCATACAAGCATAACTATAAAAGTTACAGCCTGTATGATCATTGGCAAACTAATTGTCATAGAACTGTTATCTGATATTGGCTTAGTATTTTCCATTTAATCTACTTATTACGCCTTTTATTTCTGATACTTGATTATCTAAATCATTTATTTCTTTTGTCATATTATCAAACTTTCTATCAAGCTTTTCATCGCTTTGATTCCATCTATTAATAAGCTTAATAACCATGCCTTCCATATTTTCAAGAGTTTCGCTTTGCCCCCTATTTTCAATTTCAAGCTCTTTTAATGCAGATTGTTGATCTCCCATTCGTTTTTGCATTGATACAATCATATAAACTAGCAATGCTCCACAAATCCCAATCATACCTGCTTCAGTATAAATCGCTAAAAAATCCATTATTCTTCTTCCTCTTTTTTATCTTCTTTTTTACATTCTTCGCAAATACCATTCATTGCCTCACGAACATACTTTGCGCAGTAAATACATTGAAATGGCATAGGCATTATGCTCGCCTAACCTTTCTTGCAGTTCTTTTAGTATATTTAGCTCTAGCTTTACCTTTTTTATTAGCTGCTCTTTTTTTTCTATTTTCATACGCTTTTTGTGAAGCAGTCATTGATCTGCGTACACTAGCTGGCAAATACCTACCGCGCTTCTTGCGAGGCTTTTTAGCATCTTTAGGATTAAGATATCCCCATTTTTGGCTAGTCCATTTTTTTAAGCTTTTTTGAGATTTTTTAAGTGCCATTACTTTTTATAACCTCCTCCTGCTTTTTTATATGCTCGCGCTAACATTTGAGCTTTTCAGTCGCGCTGACCATAGGCCAGCTCTACCTCCTTTGCTCCCTGCTTTAATTCTATAAAACAGTCTTTTTCTAAGCGTTGGCTTTGTATAATTACCAGCTTTATTAACAGTAGATTTTCTTCTTTTTGTTTTACGTTTCCGCGGCATTACTTACCATACCTCATTTTTTTACCCATTTTTTTAGCGTATCTTTTAGCAGCTTTCTTTCCTTTTTTAGTGTATGAAAATTTTTTCTTTCCAACTTTTGGCATGTTTAGACTCCTAACATTTTTATATTATTTAAATTTACCCCCCATTAAACTTACTTCTTTTTGCGTTTCCATGTTAAATAATCTGCACCTTCATGCGGATCAAATATTGTAGTAATCAATCTGCGATCATCATCAGCGTATTTAGGATCAATGATTGTTACAGGACAATTGAAAATATTTTTATCATCTAATCCTAATTTTTCAGCATATTCATCCATATTTTTAAATGATGCAACTTGCAGCGCATGGCTTATTAATCCTGAAGATGGATCTTTTAATACTTGATATCCTGAAACATGAGTATGGCCAGCAGTTAAAATATGATCACGCCAGCCCATTTGAATCGCCTTACTAATAGAATGAGCAGTATTCCACATACTATTGCCCTTAAACTGATGACGAGCTGAAATGCGAATTTTTCGACCATTTGGAAAAATTAAATTCATTCTTGCTCCATGCCTTTGATATAAAGCTGGCTGATCTCTCATAATAAACTCAATAGGATCGCCATCCCCTGACCATACATCATGATTTCCAGCAACTAAATAAATCCAAGGAACACTAGTTAAAAAATGCTCAGTAATAAGCCAAGATTCTTTGGCTGTCGTTGATTGCTGTCCATATAATGCCTGCAATCTTCCTATCCAATTATTTTGGACATCGCCAAGATTTCCAGCAAACATTCCTTCTGTTTTATTAATTTTATTAACAATATCATATATTTCTGCTAAATTAGTTCCATCATCATCAACATGCGGATCGCCAAAATGAGCAATGCCAATAACTCCAGTTTTATGTATTTCAATAGGAATTAATTTTTTATAATTAGCATTTTTAACTTTAATTTGATATTTTTTATTTCTGAATTTTATAATTTCCTCAATCGGCATTTCCTCTATAGGAACTTCAGAAACATTAAAAGGATTGTGAGCTATTTCTTGTGGGGCTACTGTTTTTTTATGACATTCGTTACAGTACCATCTTTGGCGTTTAAATGTTTTCCAATACGAAAATCCATCTTTACGCATTTTTTTACTACCGCACTTAGGACAGCTAATTGCATTCCCATCCACATCATGCCTAGCCATTTATTTTTTTTTCTTTTTAAATCCAGTAAGAGGATTAAGAGATAACTCTTCGTACCAGCTTAAAACTTTTTGTACTTCTTCTTCATGTTTTGCTTCAAGTTTTAATACTCTTTCATGCAATTTTTCTACATCATTGTGAAGCTGTTCAATTTTGCTTTGAGTATTATACCAGTAATAAGTAGCTGAAACGACAAGAGTAAGCAGGTAAATAAGAGCGCGTATATTAATACGGACAATATAGTTATCATCAACCCTGTCCATTTTAACCGATCTCGCATCAGCTTTCATTTACAACCTACAAAACTAATTACTAAAAATAAAATAAATATTAAAAAACCCACCCAAATAGATAACAAAATAAATTCGTTTTTTTTCATTTATTTTTTTTGCCAAATTTTAAACCATTTTTATAAGACTCAATAAATTTAGGTACTGTTTTTGCAAATTCAAGTTCAATAAAATCTAAAGCGTATTTTTTTGGATTACTTAAAATCGCTTTTATATCATCTTGAGGAATATCTACATCTATTTTATTAAGTTGGCGGAGCTTGGTTAAGTAATCTATTAAATACTGACTGTTCTTGTTCAGTTTCTGTTCCTTGACCATTTGTTTCTCTATTTTGATTAATTACTGACTCTGCTTCTTGCTCAGTCAAATGTTTATTATGTTTTAACATTAAATCTTTTTGAGTAATAACATTGTTTTGTATTAAAAAATTATCCATTGCTATCTGATCTTGTACGCTCATTGGATATTCAGGTTCATTAAATTTTAATCCAATACTTTCAGGAAGTGCAATATTATTAGCTTTAGCTATTGTGCGCTCTACTTGATACAGATCTTTTTCATAAAGTTCCCAAAGCTCAATATCATCTTGAAAATCTTCAAAGCGTTCTAAGTCTTTTATTTTTAAAGCAACTCCGCTTGAAGGCCTATCACTTTTACCATCTTCAGCAAAAGTAATCCATAAATGATTATTTTGAGCAGTAAGATCAAGAATTGCTTTTATTAAATCAATAGCTTCTCTTACATTGGCTTTAGGTGTTTTAATATCTAATTTAGCAGGCTCAGGTATTACCATAATTTCAGATGATCCAGCTCGCATTAATCTTTCTTCTTCGTACATACCTTCAATTACATACTGACCAAACATTTGAAAGCGCATACCTAACGCAGCTTCAGTAAGTAAAATATTAACTTGCTCATTTGCCGCAACAATATCATAAGCCCCAGCAACAAAAAATTCATTAAGATGATGCTCTCTATGCGTAAACACAAAAGGTAAAATTCCATAATTATGCATTTGCTCTTCAAGAACATTTCCATTTTCATCATACTTTATAAAACATTCTTTATCCCAATAGCAATATTGCAAACCAGCAACATCGGTAACATCAACAACATTTTGAACCATCGGATATGTTATAGCTGATGGAACAAATGGATCATCTTCAAAAAATGCATCAAAATAATAAACTGGATTGTAATTAAAATGAGGTTTAGGAAACTGTTTAAACACTACTTGTGTTGCAATAGTTCCAATTAACCTAGTCATTTTTTCCATGTGCTTCATCTTAAAAGGTTTATTATGAATCATATCATCATAGCGGTCACTTACGTTCCGCTGCGCTCCAAGCGTATAAATCCTACTCATGCGATCAATCATCCTGCGAGTTACATTAAATTCACTTACAGGAATCTCACGAAATGCATCAGCACTAAATCTATCTTCAATATATTGTGCTGTATTATCTCCAGCATAATAATCTAATAATTTATAAATTGCATCCCTTCTACCTTTTGCATACATCTGTTTTTGCTCTTTTAGGGATTCTTGAATTAATTCTAATGCTAAATCATTCATCTGCTACTTACCTTATATTTTTGATTTCTAATTGGGAATTTACCAATAATACCATAGCGCAAACAATCGCAGCCATGATCATTATAACCATTTTTCAATGGTTCGTTTTTTAAATTACTTCCCTCTTTATGCTCAGGATATCTATATGATTCAAGATCCTCAACTATACCCATACAGCTTTTATCAATATGCAGTCTAATATTTCCCTCAGCTGACATTATAAATTGTCTAACATGGCTAATTCCTGATTGAATGCTTCTGCTTAATTTATCTCTGCGCGTAATTACAGGCAATCCTGTTAATTGCCTAAAAATATCCGCTTCACCCATACCTACCGAACTTTGCATTTGATAGCCAGCTGGATCGCCATACACTCTCGCAATCCTGTAATTTTTTTTCTTAATAGCTGCAACTAAATCAGATATCTTTAAATTTTTCTCATGTATAATTTCATCAATAATAAAAATATGCTCTTCGCCCTTATCTCCAAATTTAGCAACTTGAAAAAACAAAGCCGCAGGCATGCGATATCCAAAATCTAAACTTAAAAATACAGGCAACATAGAATTGTATGGAAAATTTCCGACATGAGTGCGCCTTGAAAAATCATTATAAACGCGGCCTGATAATGATGTAAATTCTGCGCCAATTTCCTGATCAAAAACTTCTCTTGTCATTGATGCTTTCATTTCTATAAGATCAGGATCATTTTTGCCTTTTGGAAAAGCGTGATGATTTTCCCAAGATGGCGAATTAAATGCAGCCCACATATCTGCTTTTTGAGCATAAAGATAATATTCATAAAATCCATCATAACCTTCAGGTGTTGATATCATTATACACCTGCCTTTTTTATCTGATAAAGTAGGTCTAAGATACATTTCAAATATTTTTTTTAAATTCATTTTGCTGGCCTCATCTATAATTACAAGATCATTTCCAGCACCAATGAGAGATTCAGGATGTTCCGCTGACTTCCCTTCAATAATAGAACCCCATTCAAATTCTATATATTGTTCATTTAAAGATTTGCGGCGAGTAGGGAGGTTATGTTTAATGATCAGATCATCATATACGATTCTGAATATACGTTCCGAGGTGGAGTAGGTAGGTGCGACAATCCAAACATTTTTATTAGCTTGAGTAACTAGAGTTTCAGCCTCCCTAGCCGCCGACATAGATTTGCCCCAGCGCCTACCACATGAGGCAACTATAAATCTTTTTTCTTCAGGCAAGGCATGAATTTTCTTTTGACCTGCGTGAGGCTCATAGTCTAAAAATTCAAACCATTTACTTTTATACGATGTAAGACTATTCATATACAGCTTTTAATTTACCTTAAAAATTTTTTTAAAGTATTTAAAAATAATACTTGACATTAATATATAACAAGTGTTAGAATTGTTATGTAATTATAATAAAAAAACAGGAGGTGTAAAGTGAAGTTTACAATTATTGATCCAAATAATTACTCAGGAATAATTCCTGATAACAGCGATTTAGTTGTTACTGAAAGTTATGATCTGATTGGATCAGCAATGTGGCTTAGTGGATTTGATGAAGTTGGTTTGTTTGATGATATGTTTACTGATCCAGTTTACGGATTTATAGGTTAGGAGGTAAAATAATTTAATTATGTACTTGCATGATATATGTTATAAGTGTTATAATAGAGTGTTATGATTGTTATAAAAATAAAGAAATTGAGAGGCCAAAGACACGGACAAGGCTATTTGCGCGTGAAAAAAAGCGGTGGGATGCGAGTGGTGATCTTTGGTCTTTCAAAAATTAATGGAGGATAATTAATATGGCTTACATGAATCAAGAAAAAAAGAAAAGACTAGCTCCAGCGATCAAGGAGGTGCTAAAAAAGCATAATATGAAAGGCACTTTGTCAGTTCAGGATTATAGTCAATTAACAGTTACTTTAAAATCAGGATCTATTGATTTTGGAACTGATCAGATCAATGAGTATCACTACAAAACTCATTTTGCTGATAATCCTGCTGCGTTGGCTTTCTTATCAGAATTAATTCCTGCGATGAACGCTGAAAATTTTGATAAGTCTGATCCGATGACTGATTATTTTCATGTCGGATATTATATTTCTGTTAATATCGGCAGCTATGACAAGCCTTATGAGTTGATCAAAGATAAAGATAATAATTTTTTTGAAATAGTTGATTCACATTTTGGAGGGAAAATACATGCTTGAAAATACAATTAAATTAACAGTTGGAGCATTAGTCGAAGAAGTAAAAAGAAAATGTTACATGCCAAATGCTAAGCCCACAAAAAGAGATGCTTTTGGATCTATTATGTCAAAGTTTTTTGAGTGGAGCGGTATCTGTATTGCTGAGGCTGCCGTTAAAGCTCTTGAGGATTCTAATTTTAGATCATTGGCGGAGAATCTCAGAACGCTGATTGAGTATGAAAAAAGCGAAAGCGGTCAGGCTGGATGTCAAATTATTAGCAAAAGAAGATTAAATTATTTAATTAGAGCTGCGGAGCAAGCTAGATGAAAGATGATTTAGATATAGTTAATCACGATTTTAGGTATCATGCAGAAATACAATATGAGACTGAACATGGATTTGGCTTTACTAATGCCAAAGGTAATACATTAAAAGGATTTTTAGAAGATCTACAATGGACATTAAATAAATATATTAAAAACAGCCGCGATCCTAAAGTAGTTGAGATCATAGATATGAAATATTTTCAAAAAAAATAAAGTATTTCTTGCATAGTATTATAACATGTATTACATTTGTTATAGGTTATGGAGTTAAATATGAAACAATTTGAAGTAAAAACAGCTCAGGAGTTTGAGAAGAAAATGATAAAGCTGTCAAAGAATAACGATGGTGTATTCACAGCAAGTGTTGTTTTTGGTACTGTTTTTGTTAAGGCCTTTAATTTTCCATCTCAAATAAAGTCAGCTCAAATAGATGACTCACCAGTTAATTTCAAAGGCTTTTGGAAAGATGGTAAATTTTCTTCATTTTCAAAAGACTTTGTTCAGAAAAAAAACAAACCAAAGAAAAATAAATTTAGTGTATTTGGCGGAGGTTAAGTATGGTAATACAAATAGATGAATTAAATTATGCAACTTGTATTTCAATTCAACAAGTTAAGCAATTTATAAAACAATTAGATGAGATTGGTTATGATGTAGGAGGTATTCCTTATAATGTTTGTACAGAATACAATGCATACCAAGGATTAACCTATTTTCATATAATTATTTTACCAGTTTCTTCTTTATATAACAAAAATAGTGATGTTTATAAAAACTATACTAATGGAAACTTAATATATAGGTCTGATAATAAGTCTATTTAATACCTTGTATTTTTTCGCGGTTGCGTAGCTCTCTGATCCATTCCTTCCTAACATTCTCGCGCTGCCTTCCGCCTTTTAATGGCTTTAATCCTACGGCCTCAGCTCTTTTTCTTAATAGATAAGCTTCATTCCTACGTTTTTTGCGGTGTTGCTCTTTATAGCTTTTATCTGTGATCTCTTTTATTTTTTTATTTTCACGCTGCACTCGCGTTTTTGGCTTGTCATTGATTGGATTTCTTGGCGGCAGCTGATCTATATTAGCGCCAACCAATCCATCTGCTACCTCTTTCGCTTCTTTTTCATCAACTACCGCCTCATCAATATTACCCATTTTCAGAAATTTTTCAAAAGGGCTTTCGATCCTGACAGTAATTTTATCTTCAAGTTTGCCGTAGTGTTTCAAAATTAAGGTAGCCGCCTGAACGTTTCCCTCCGATGCTTCGCGGATCATAGAATCAACAACTTGAACTAAACGGCCACCCGATATTTCCATAAATCTATTATATACAGCTTCATTAAACTGAGGATTACGTTTATACTTCCTAACAGTTTCAGGATTTATATTTACTAACTTAGCAACCTCATTTGTACCAATATTGGGATTAGCTGCCATTGCCTCGCATGTTAATTGCTGCATAGGTGTTAATTTTTTTATATATGCTGGTAAACTACTCATTAAAATTAATCTCTAATATAATTTATGATCTGTTTAAACCATATTGATATACTTACAAATAATATTCCACCTGATACTAATAAACTAGGATGCGATTCGCCACATAACCCTATAACATGCTTTAAAAAATGTATTATGTTATCCATTATTTAACATTTTATGTTGCAGATCAGCGCATTTAGATAATAAACGATCAATATTCTCTTCTAATATGATCTTATTCTTGCAATTACGCTTATAATACGATAATACCTCAATAAGTATATTAATCTCTGATATCATTTTTATTCGCAGATGTTCTATTTTACTCATATATTGACGTTGCAGAACTTAATTATAAAAAACCTTCTTATACAATGACGTTATATTTCATATTTGTGCATTTGAGTACCCCACACAGAAGCCTGATCAATCACCCCCATAACCCTGCTATTATACATAATAAAGGTTATATGCCGTTATAATAATTTGTATGTATCCTTATAAGTCTTTATATATCTACATATACATGAATACTATCATGTATTGTTATAATTGTTTGATATAAGCAATGCATGTAAAATTCAATTTACAGGGATCTATAGCTTTATAAAAGGCTCTCTCCGCATGTAGTTGACCGATAAATCAATACATTTAAAATCATTTATAGATAACTTATAAGATGGATAGAGATGAATATAGACAAGAGTTATTAAAGAAATATGCATTAGCACAATACTACTTAGGTATTAAGGTTACATATCACATGAAGCATCGCTGGTTTGGTAATGAGATGTTAATGAATGTACCTCTTGATAAATTAGAGAAGTTAATAATAGAATTTAGAAGAATGTACCATGAAAGAAATAAGGATAAATAAATAGTTATCCACAATTTAACCTGCTTATAATATATATTTATTTATATTATATATAACTCTTATATATATGTTTAAAGTTTTTTTTAAGGTAGGCTTAAAGATTTTTTTAAACCACTTTATAATAATTTATAAGGGTTCTGCATAACTATGTGGATAACTTTTAAGGGCTAAACTATTTGTCATTTGTTTCGACTTTCAAGCGAGGCTTACATCAGTACACTCAGTTATTTTCTGATTAGTCTAGCCCTATAATTAATATACCTTATTCATCGTAATCAGTTATAATAGCTCTCATAAATTGCTCATGGCCAAATTCTTTACTCTTGCGGCTCTGCCTGTTTTCCCAGTAATACCACCAGCCATTTCTATGCTTTTTAAATAACTCTGATCTATGTTTTAAATACAATTTATTAGACAATAGTAACTCAATATCCGCATGCATTCCATATTTCCAGTTTTTATAGTATCTTGCCTTCATTTGTTAAGCTCATGCCTACAATAATGAGCCATTAATATAGCATCAGCTGTATATAAAGTTACATCAATAGTAGGATATAAAGATTGCGCTAAATGCTTTAAATGCGTTTTACGCTCCTTTTTTTCTTTAGGCATAGCACCATAGTACTTCATCCACTTTTGCGGCGTAACTTCAATATATGGTATCTCAAACGCTGTTAATATGCCTAACCATTGCCCATAATTCTTACCAAATGTAAACATTGACTTAACGCCCTGCTTTGGCATGCTATGAACTTTCTCAATTACGCACATTGTTTTTCTGCAATCCCACTTAGCCCAGTCAATTAATTTTGACATATCTTTAATTGTTTCAGGGCATTTTGCAGTTGTTATAGGCGTGTTTTTAGTAGTTATTGAATCAATAACGGCTATACCGCCGCTTTTTCCAACATCTATTCCTATTGATATCATGTTTAGTCCTCCAAGTATGTGAATTGTAAGTAATAACCTTTAGGATTAAGGGTTATATAGTAATTTTTCCTCCAAATTTCAGGTAGATACGAGCTACTAATATTTGTAATATCAGGATCTTGTATATTCCAACTATAATTAACTTTTGCTATAACTTTTGACATAAATCTGCCTATGTGGTTGATATTTTATATTAATATGGCCTGACTTCTTTAATTGACTAATCCAATTACTGACTGTGATCTCTGTGCAGCCAATAGTCTTTGCAATATAGCCATTAGTGGCAAAAACATGACCTTGTTTTTTTGAAAGAACCATCAAATCCCCAAAAAGCAGTTTTGCACCAGCAGCCAAAGCTTTATCATACCTTACCTCAGCAGGCACTATTATATATTTTCCTTTTGACAATGCTTAAAATGGAAAATCATCATCATTTGGTTTTTCATTTTGATCAGCTTGAGCTTCTTCCTGATTCATTTCAGATTCTTTATTAGCCTTTTCTATATCGCTGCTAAATGTATTAGGATCAAAAGCTTCATATTCAAATTTACTTTGCTCTGCAAGCCATTTTGGTATCACAACCCAATGAAAACCGCTCATCATTCTGATTGACTCGTGAATTTGGCTGTTTGGTGTCCAATGCTTTTCATTAGGCTCTACGCCTCTTGGATAAAATAATGTAGCTTTGCCGCTATCTCTTTGCTGCTTTAAGTTTTTAACTAATACAAGCTTTTTATTATCATCATCTTTTTTAGTTATTTTTGGCTTTTGATTTACAAAGCTAGTTTCTACTTCAGGCTCTTCATCAGGTGCATTTATACTAGCTCTTTTTACAATTTCATCAGCATATTGCTGCAAATCACTTTTTTCTTCTACTGGATTTACATCAGCTGCTGGTTCTTTTGGTTCTTCAATAGGTGGCTGGGGCTTTACAGAAGAAGGAGGCTCTAAGGTAGCCTGAACATGACGTTGTTCATTGTGGTTATGATCGCCCCAGCCTTGCGGTGTCCAATCTTTTGGTGGAAATCCTTTTTCATTTAGATCTGCATGCATAACAAAATGATTTGGCAAATCATATAAATCTCTACCTATTCCTAACATTACAGCAGCGCGTTTAAAGGCATCAGATGCTTCGCCTTTTTCTTTTTCTACATTTGATTCAGTTCCGCAATCTGTTTTCGTTACTACTTTGCCATCAGGGAATACAACTGTAATAGAACAAAATAGAGTATTATCAATAACTTGAAAGTCATTGCTCCAGTTCTCTGCTCCTATTACATCATCTAAACGATCTTGTACATATCTCGCATCTACATAGGCAAGCATGTGCGCCCTTTTACCTTGAGCATATTTTCTGCCAATTCTAAATTTTATGCGATCTTTTGGTGTTTCAGCTAATAATAGCTCTTTTATTTTTTGATTTTCAGACATTTTCCCTCCAATATATTTTCATTTGACCATCAGCTTCAACAAGTAGTTTTTTTTGTGCTTTAAGCAACATCTGTTTTCTTCTACTCATTACGGCCATACGATCAGTTAATTCATCAATAGTTGATTGTAATTCATTAGCATCTTGAGCATACCAAAATCCATTTTTGCCGCTACCAATAGGATATCCCTGATCTCGCAACTTACCAATAATTTGCCGCACCACTATATCAGAAATATTAAAAACCATCTGTATTTTATAGGATTTAATTGGTTGTTTTAAATTTGTATTTCTTTCAAGTAAGCCTAAGACACGATCCTGAAATTGATCAACTTTTGCACTACGTTTTTTATCAGGTTCAAGCATTTTCTTTTACATAGTCAGCCATAAATTGCCTAAGCAATCCTGATCCACTTACACCATTCTTCTTACATGCAGCAAGAAAATTAGCTCTAATTTTAGGATCAAGGCCAATAATCTGCATTCTATAACCTGTAACTGGTTTACTTTCGTTCATACACTCCTCTTATTTCATTAATTAATATGTAAAATATAAAACTTCCTATAGCTAATAATATGACTGATATTGCTAGTATAAACAAGTTTGCAATTATTTCGTATATAATCATATTACAACCTATAAAACATATAACAAATAAAACAAGTAAAATAATTGTTATATTTATTTTTATTATTTTCTTGACACATATATATAATATATGTTAGAATTGTTATAGGTTATGAATAAAAATAGGAGAAATAAAATGAGTTTTAATCTTAATATTCTTGATAATGCTGGAAATAAAGAATACTCGCCTGAGAGCGACAAGGTTCTTTCAGCTGATCTTGTTCTTGTAAAAAATGCAAGTAAGCACAGTTATTCTGATTGCATCAGCTTTAAAATACCTCAAAAATATATTTTCATAGAGTATATGGATTGTATGGACAGCTATCAGCATCCATTGTTTGAAAAGTGGGTTGATAGAATACTTGATAACTTGGGTATTGAAAAAAAGTGTTACATTGATGCTCCAAGATATGGTGACTCTTTGAGATACTTTTTCGACTCAATAGAGGAGGCAGGCGCAGCATTGTTTGCAGTTAAGAAATACATAAAGGATTATAAAAAGGAGGCATAGATAATATGAATATAGCCACATGGAAACAAGGACAAGGAGCAAGATACTCTAAAACACTTGCTAAGATAGCAAAAAAACACAAAGGTATTTGGCAATATTATTTTGAAGATGGCAGTCATTGGATAATATTACACAATGGATATAATTGCGATATGGGTTGTGGTACGATTAGTGAGCCAAATGTTAAATATGCTTTAGAGAAAATAAGTAGTATTTATAAAGAAGAGGATAAATAGTATGGATTGGTTTGATAAACTATTTGATGCGATTGGCGCGTTTTGCGCTATATATTTGGTCGTTTTTTGTATTAGCCTAGTAGTTATAGAGCTTATATCTATTTTCTTTTAAAATAAAGCCCTTTGGCGCAAAAACGATAGGCGGAGGGATTACCTATTTAATGCGCTTTAGGGCTTAAAACTCTTCTATAATTTTTAATCTAATATTAAATAATTTGTGAGCTATCTGCTTCATATCAAGACTATTATGATCAAATCTTGCAAATATGTATTCACTTTCGGCCTCATCGCCTATACTTGTTTTATCTACAGTAAAAATAAAAGGTAATAATCCTCCTAGCGTTCTATTCCATACATCCATAATAAAACTTGTATCATTTCCACCTAACTCAGTTCCAACATTATTCATTTCACTTGGATATAAATCAGTATTACTTATATAACTAAACGCAAAATCGTATGCTCTTCTACCATAAAATATATTATGACTACCAATACTGGATGATGAAAAAAGAAACGGAGGATGATTTGTGGATGATTTACCTAAGTTTGTAGCTAATCCATATTTTTGACCGCCCATTGATTTTTGTATTTTAACATCATCAAACATAATTGAGTTGCTAAGTGTCATATCAGGGCTATGCGGCATATCATAATAAGTTCCAACCATAATACAGCCAATTTGCAAATCTGTACTTGCATCAAATGTTCCATCTCCATTACCGACTCCTGACTCACTAACTGTGCCTTCAAATTGTATGCCAATATAGCGATGATCAATAGGATTACTTGCTTCCGTAATTATAATTGTACTGCCATTATTAGCAGGTTTAATTACAGCGCTTTTGCTATCTCCTGCTCGAGTTATATCATCAGCATTTAATATTTCTGTTGGAGCGTTACCCCAGTCATAATTTACTGTGTCTGCATTTGCTCCATCGGCTGCTGTAATATCACTTGCCTCATCTCCAGTAGATATTCTCATTTTAGCATCTGCCGATTTCATATTGTGATTTAAAACTGCAATAAAGTTAATATTTAATGATATTTCCTGTGGCATTGCGAGAGTAATTAAAACATGCCCATCAGTATCTCCTGAAGTATCAAAATCAACAACATTTGTTGGCCTACTGTCAAATAATTCAGCTTCAGTTCCATTTTGCAATCCAATAAAACCACTACCTGTAGCAGTTACGTCAAAACTGCCATTTTGTGCTGTTCCCTTTTTTATAAAAGAACTGATCATATCGCAATAAAATCGCGGTGTTTTTACTTCTACATTAGCCATTAGCCAACCTCCAAACATTTAATATTAATTGAACCTCTTGAGCGCTGCAATTCAATGATCATATAATACTGAGATCCGCTTTCATTCCAATCATGACCAAAGGGCTTAACAGGCATATCTCCTGAGGTAGGTGAAAAGTTTATAATATCACCAGTTTCTAAATTATATGCTTTTGCTGCGCTCACAGCTTTAAAAGCAATAATTTTTCTTACTACTCCTGATAAGTTTAGATAATAGTTTGAAAATCCATCATTAGGATCGTTAGCGCCTACATCGCTATCACCAGCTTTATTAATATTCATATCAAGCTTTACGTTTTTTGTGTTTTCTTTTGTTTGAATATTATAAGCAGCTCTAGTATTATTTGTAGAGTCAATACTTGTTAAAGATTTTATATATCTTGAATTTCTTGCTGGATGCCTTTTATACTCTATATCATATTTAGTAACTAAGTCTTTCCAACTTGTATTTCTAATACTAATATTTGCTATATCCTTTACATCAAAAGTTTGCACTACATCACTTGAAGAATATGAGTCTTTTACATACCAGTAACTTGCTGATCCATCTGCACGCCACTTAAACCAAAAACAAAATTCATACTGTGCTTGCTGCAAAACATCTTTTAATGGCTTTGGTTCTAAACACCAGTAAGCAATATTCCAACCTGATCTTGCAGAAGCAATATTTAAACCTGATGACCAGTTAGTAATGTCTGAATCTGCTGCATCAAAGCCAGCGTATCTAAAGAGCATATCTCTATGTGCTTCAACGCCTTTAGAAGCTGTGCCACTACCTCCATCATAAGAAGCGTTTAATCCATTTGCTCCAGTATAAAAAACTTTCATCTTGTTTAAACGCTCTATGTTTGCTGACATATTAGTTGCATCAAATTGCAATTTTGATCTAACTAAATATTGAATATCGCTAATGTAGCAGTTTCCTGATGTAGCACCAGTTTTAAAATCAGATAAATTTCCAACGCTCCAAGTGTAAGAGCATTGAACCGCTGAATCTGACTGAGTAAAACTACTACTATATAAATCAGATGAAGTAAAAGTACCTAAAGCTGCTGCACCAGTTTGTGCCGCTCCTGTACTTCCAAAAGGTTGATGATATAAAGTGCTTGCTGCTGTTGCGCCTGAAGTAATAGAAGCTATAGTTGTTCCATTTAATTGCACAGTTGCATTCATTGTAGTAGCACTAGCAGTTGATTGAATACTAACATAGCCTCTTATTAATATTTTAATGTAAACGATCCTCCCATCAATACTAGGCATATTATATAATCCTGAAGCAGACTCTGAGTAAACATCATCTGTAGGAAATGGCTGCGTAGGTACTTCTGCTGGATGATTTGATGTTGTGGCACTATCCATACTAGCTCTACTTGCTCCAACAGCTGTATTAAAAGCGTTATATTCATTAGGCGATGTAAATTCATTCGTACCACCTGTATCAGTTGGTTTAAATCTAAAAGCTCTAAACATATTTAAAGGAGCTGTTATTGCATTGCCGCCTTGATAGCTTGATGTATTATTTACATAAGTATTGCCACTTGAATTTAATAAAGGAATAAATGAATCAATATTTGGCTCATAAAAATGAGCTGTAACGCTAGTAGCTGAATTTGATGAGTTTCCGCCATCGCTTTCAGCTGCCAAACAAAAAAATTCATTTGCATCATAACTATGTACAGGTATTGGATATAGATTTGTGTCTTGACCACTAAGATTCGCGTGACACAATGCTTCCGCACCTTGATAGCTTATATTTGCTTGAAAATCTCCATAAGCAACTGGAAAATAAGTAGGAATACCTGTTTGATTATTAGCGCTGACAGTCCTTTGATTAGGAATTTGAATAAAATCCCAAGGCCTCTGTTCAACAACAGAAAGAGTTATTCTTTCGTTATTATGAGAAATATCTACAAAACGACCTTCAAAAATTTGTAAACAATCAGCAATAGCACTTGCACTATTTAACTGAGAATAAATCTTTACTGATCTATTTATATATGATCTTGCGCCATATAACAGCTCTTCAGAAAAGCTTGAACCTTTATACTTAAAATTAATAATGTTTAATGATATTTGTGATGTACTTGCCTTTGACTTAAAAACATTAACGCTAGTGCGTATTCTTGGCTCATTTGTAATCACGCCATGATAAAAAACGCTTTCTACAGTTGTTTCACCTAATGCAATTCCAATATAATCATTTGAACCTTCATTATCATAATACAACCTAACTATCCAATTTTCTTGTATATTGCTTGATTTCGATGCGTTTGCGTAATTAGTAGGTAATGTTAGGCTCATGCAAGTTCCATCTGTTTAGCGCGCTCTATAGACGGCAAAATCGTATCAATAATGGTTTCATCAACTAAAGGAGCTGAAACATTAATTGTAATGCCTCCACCTGCATCAGCTCCAGCAATATTAGGGCTTTCAAGAGGAGTTATATTTACTTGCTCTGCTTTGTTATTTTCTCCAGTCATAAACATAGTTGGCCTATCTACAACCCCACTATAACCGCCCTCCGCAAAATTTCTTTGTACTGCTGATCCCATTAAAGAACCAAATGCAGCACCACCTGCCAAAGCCAATGGAGCGACTAACCATCCTAATACCCCAGCTGAAGCAATCTGCGATGTTATAAAAGAAGCAACTGCTTTTTGTATTTCAGCTTGAATAAAAGCAACTGCTGCTTGCTGTGCAGCTTGTTTTGCAGATCCCATTGCATTAGAAGTGCTTGTAATGCTACCAGCTGCAAATACTGCGCTTGCTGCTGCTTGGTCTAAATTTTTACTTAATGATTGCATAGTGTATGAACTAGCATCTGACCTTGCATTAAATTTTTGAAAATTTTCATCAAGATCAGGTACAACAGCACTTATAGTTTCAAGTCCTAATGAAGCTCTTTCCAGCCCCATTTCAGAAAAAGCAGCCATTAACGAGCCTGATTGCGCAGTAGTTTCATTTAATTTTGCTTGATCATCTGCCGTTGGAGCTAATACAATCCCATAATTTTCTGAAGCTCCTGTCGCTTTTTCATAAGCTGCTTGCAAATCTTGAAGCATAGAAACTAATTTTGCAATTCTTTCTTCTGTTCCTTCAATAGTAGCCCATTGGTCTTTGTTAGCTTTAGTAAAAAATAAAGTAGCAGGATCCTTCATTTTTTCAAGCTGAACTTCTAAAGTAGCTAATTCTGATGTTGCATCAGCAATTTGATTTCTAAAATTTTGAGCAACAGCTTCTTGTATTAATAATTTTTGATAATCTTCTAATTCCTTCCTAGCGTTAGATATTTCTCTAGCAATTTCTGAATAACCTTGGCTTTCAACATCTAAATTTTTAAAATAATTAGGAAACTTTTTTTGTAACTCATCTTGTAGCTTGTTTCTTCTTTCTATTTGATGATTACTAAGATTAGTATTTTTTGTGAGACTTAAAAGCTGTTTTGATAATGATTCAAATTCAGCTTTTTGATCATTTGTTTTAATAATAGTTTGACTTAAAACATCGCTTGTATCTTCAGCTGCTTCTTTTAAACCATCAAAACCAAACTTAATTAGGCTGGTCATTACAGATGTTATACTTGTTAAGCTTGTTACCATGTTAGATAATGCGCCATCAACTAATCCAAATAATGCAATTCCTAGCCCTTCTGTTGCACTATTTAATAATGTCATTTGACCTTGTAAATTATCCAGTTGAACATCAGCCATTTCCTGAGCAGCTCCACCGCTATCATTTAAGGCAGTTGTAAGCTCTTTAGTTGTCTCTGTTCCTTCCATTAAAATATTGAAAGCAGATATAGCTCTTTGACCTACAAGCTCTTTCATTTCAGCTGTGCCTATACCATCTGCGCGCAGTTTTTTAAATGCCCTATCTAAATCATCTGTACTTTTAACAGAAAATCCAATTCTTTTTGTTAATTTTGAATTTTCATTACCAAGTTCTAATAAAATTTTTCTGAGACTTGTACCTGCCATTGATCCATCAATACCAGCATTTGCAAGTGTTCCAAGAATTGCAGTTGTTTCTTCAACGCTAAAACCAACTTGCTTTGCAATAGGTGCAACGTAAGTCATAGAATTAGTAAACTTGTCCATATCTAATGCAGAACGACTAAATGATAAGGCCATCGTATCAGTTACTGTAGATGTTTTACTAACATCTAAACCAAAAGCTCTTAAAGTTTGACCAGCTACAGCAGCAGCAACAGATAAATCTGATCCAGTTGCAGATGCTAATGCCAATGTATCTTTAGTAACACCAGTAATTTCCTTACTTGTAAAACCTAATTTTGCAAATTCAACCTGCAACCCAGCAACCTGCGATGCTGTAAAAACTGTTGTTTCCCCCAATCTCTGAGCATTTTGTTCTAACGCAGCAAGCTCTGATCCAGTTGCGCCACTAATTGCAGCAACATTTGATATATTAGCTTCAAATTCTTTTCCTACAGATACAACAGCTGATATAGCTCTTGATACTCCATACATAGCAATAGTAGTTAAACCAAGCTTTGCCACCATACCACCTAATGCGGTACTGCTTCCTTTAGTAGATGCTTCTAAACCTTTTGTTCTACGCTCTAAATCTTTATATTGACCTTTAAGGCGTTCAATGCCTTTTGCTTGAAATTCAATGGTTTGTTTTAGATTTTCTGCCACGCTTTACCTCACGCTGTTGATGTGTATTTATAACACCCTTAATAATAAAATATTTCTCAATCCATATTTTAGGAGTTGATCCATATCCACCTTCATAAGGCGGTGATCCTGTATCTTGACAATATGAATATCGTTGCAAATCACCTTGAAATTTAGTATCAAGGAGTGTTTCCATGTTGCAAAAAAATGGTATTTGAGCAAAAGTATCTAAAATTGCGCCTGAAGGCGTGTTTTTTCCGAAGCTTAATGCTTCTTCATAAACTTGATAAATGTAAGATTTTAGCTGTGTTTTGTCGCTAAATGTAATACTATTTTGCCCTTGTATAACTGATTTAGCTGTATATGGATGCTTTTTAAATGCTGGCTTACTATCAGGCATTCCAAGTAGGGATATAGCGACATTTATCCCTAGTAGCAGGCCATCTAATTTTTTAAGACTTGGGCATCTTGTATTAATAACATTAGCTCATCTTTTTCTTCTAATGTCATTTCCTTAATACATTGATCTACTACAATATTATTTTCTTCTTTAAAATGTTTAAACGCTCCACCCCCAAGCCCATATCTAATCCATTGAGTACGAGCTTTTGATGAGTTTTTAATAGTTTTAACTGAGCCTTCTGCAAAAATTACTTCAGGAATATCTGTACATTCATCAATCTGATCAACAGACATTTCTTTTATAAGAACTTTGCGCCCTGATTTGAGCTTTTTTTCAACCATGATCCCTCCTATGATTTAATTACTAACTACATTTAAAAACAGCAAGATTGCCTGTGCCAGCAGCTCCTGTTGTTGCTGTAAAAGGTATTTCAACAAAAACGCCTTCATCTGCAAGATTGATATTATGTCCTGTCATCCTTGCGTTTGGAATGCTAAAATCCCAAGTTGATCCATCATTTAAAGCAATAGCGTAAGCTGTGTTAGCCTTCCAATCTGCTAGAGCATCAGCTGTATCAGCATCATATTTAACTGTTATTGATCCACTTATATCATATAATCCACCACGAACATAACCATCTGCCTCCGCGCTTGTTCCTTGCCACCCTACTCTTTGAGCTTCGTTTGTAATCGTAATTGAAAAATCAGAGCATGTTACCGCATGGCCTCCAATAGTAAGCGTAGTAAAATCAAATAAACCTTTTTCATAATTTGAAGCTGTAGTATCTCCCGTTACGCCTGAGTCTTTTACAACAGGCTTATATCCGCTGTAAAATGTACCACTTGCCCTAACACGGCCTCCATCAGTTCCCATTGACATAGACAATGTTAAATTATTTAATACTGCACTATGCATAATGTGATCATCGCCTGACAATCCTGATGTGCTTGCTTCTAATAATACAATTCCGCAATTATCTCCAGTAGCTAAACCATGAGAATAATCGTTTGTAGCGTTTGCAACAGCAGCAGAGACTGTAATAGTTCCAGTAGTATCAGCAATATCAAGTGCTAAACTAAGTAATGTTTGAAGCATAACCTCATTTTCAACTAAATAATCAAAGTCATAGCTCCAAGTGCCTGATCCATAATGACGAATCATATCGCCATCTTCATAGCTTCTTCTTCCTGATCTTAAAACTTCAGATGTTGTAAATCCAGCATCATAATTAATACCATTTATTTGATCAACCCTCATAAATAAGCGTGTACCGCTTACAAAATCAGCATCAGCTAAATTTCCATCGCCTCCAATAGCCAAAGCAGAAGAATCTTGTTTTCCTACAATTAATTTATATTCGCGACCTGATGCATTTGTAGCCATTTTACTACTCCTTAATAATTAAATTATTTGTTAATAAATATTTCATTTGTTTTTCAGGCACGCCATCTAAACATACGGCTTCACCTTTTTTTAAACCTTTAAACTGAGATTCACTTAAAAATCCCTTGTCAGATACAAAAACATTAAAATTCTTACTTGCCTTGAATTTTATTTTTTTTTCTATTTTTTTATTATTTGCCATAATAAGTTCCTTAATTTATATGTAATTCACCTTGTAATGCGACAAGAAAATAAAAATCTAGCAACATGCAGATTATCAATACCTTCTTCAACATCAGTAAATTCGTCAAAAGTTACTTCACTTACCTGCCCATCTTTCCATGGATAATCTCCACTTGACAGGTTTGAATTATTAAATAGAAGCTGATAAAGTCTTTCAGCATCACTATATAATTGATTGTAAAAGCTTTCAGATGTGTCTCCAATAGAATAAATAGCTATCTCTGTATTATATAATTTTCTATGCGTATCAGGAAAAAGTTCATCTGTTTCAAAGCTTGAACCCCATAATCTAATAGAAAAAGTGCCATAATCCTGATAAGATGGCGCGACATAAACAGTACAAGGCCTATCTGTAGTAATAATTGATCTAAGCTTTGATAAAACATTATCATAAAAAATATTATTATAACTTGTGTCTTTAACTAAAGCCATTAAAATCTAATTTTTCTATGTCCTGTTCTTAAAAATCCGCCCTTATATCGCTTATAAGGCAGATGATACGCACCTCTTGACATATTTATATTACCAGTTTTACTAGCTCTTACATCTTCGCCTATGCCATGAACTTCTATTTCCCATTCATCATTGATAGCAGCAGTAGATGCATCTGTACCCCCTGCAAAACGTATTTCAAGACCTCCAGCACATTGTTGGAAATCGCCGTTAATAGTTTCGCCATCAACAATTAATGTAGATTTAAGATCAGAGCTTGATTTTTCATATACAGAATACTTTCCTGATCCTATTGCTCCAGCTGTAGTAATTACAACTTTTATAAGATCATAAGTTCCTTGATATACGCCCCTCGTTTGAACAGGCCTAACTTTACCTGAAGTATAAGTTACATCCCTGATAAATCCATAAGGAGAATCCCCTGTAACCTGATGAGGAAGCTGAATATCTCCAGTTCTAAGCCCAGTAATATATTCATTAGCCTCTTCCATAAAAGCCTCAGCCACTTCACTAGCTGGATCATCGCTTTTTATAAGTTGAGATATGGCAATAAGCGCTGTAATTCTTTTAATTATATAAGGATAGTTGCCTTCGCGATCTTTTGCGATTTCTGCTGCAAGCCTACTGTCTAATAATGATTCTAAATGCCTACTAGCATTTTCTCTATATCTTTGTGTCAATGTAGCAAAATCCTCGCCAGCCTCCATAATTAAATCATTTGGGCTAGCAGAACTATTATAATAATAAACAGCATCTAATGATGATTCATAGAACCATTGACCATTAGAGCTAACTGCTCCACTATTTGCTTGAGCAGAGCCTAAATCTTGCCCATCTGCAAATAATTGAGTTACTAAACCAGTATTATCAGCTCTATATAAATTTGAACTATGAACTACCCAACCAAAAACCCGAGTCTTTGTATCTGATGTTTTAATCTGTGGATATACATCAAATAAATCCCTCTCTGAACAATATGATATGCTAGAGGTAACTGCCATTATTTACTTCTCCATAAACTCCATTTTGATGAAATTACAGCTTTTGCGATATCAAGCGCTTCCTTCATTACTTCTTTTTTTTCTGCTGCTGTAACTTTTTTATCTCTATTTACGCGCTCTAAAGTCTCAACTAATTCCTGTATTTCAATAAATATAGCTCTATTTTTTGCTGTTACTGCTGTTGCATAACCTGCCATAATTATACCAACTAAATAGAAAAAGTTGCTCCAATTAAAATAATCTCCAAAAAATTCTAACATTTAACCTCCTATGTATGCGACTAAACCAATAAACATTGTTAGGCCTGTGCCAATAAAAATGCCCATGCCCTTCATAAATGCTTGATCAGTCTCTAATTTATTTAATCTTGTCATATTATACTTTAAACTACTATCAATGCTTTTTAATTGCGATTCAATATTTTCTAATTTTGTTGTATGAGTTGCTAAAGTTTCTTTTACAACGCTTTTAAAATCTTGATCCATTATAGTGATAACGCTCTTCTAAACCATCCATAATAATATTTTTCGTATTTATCAGGTCGTTTTATAGTTATTGATGCATAATGAAGCACTCTAAACGCCCTAAAACGCTCACTTTCTAAATTTTGCACAGCTTTTAGCGTTTGATTACCAATCCTGCCATCTACTGCTATTTTTGCGCCTTTATGGTTTTTATGGTTTGCAGCTGTTTGTAAAATCTTAGTTGCTCTTGATATCCCTTGATTTACAACGCTATCAAAAAACGCTTCTTGTAGATGATCAGGCAGCCTATCGCATTTTGATGGTACATAATAATGCTTTCGATAAATCTCTATAGCTTGTCTTTTTGTTAAACTTTTAATTTCATCAGGAGATAATCCTGTGCCTTTTTCACTAATTCCGTACTTAGTAGTGCCACCAGTATCAACAATAATTTTTTCTCCGCCTTCGCGCTCTATTAATGGCTCTATAAAATTATCAAATTTATTCATTATGCAAAACTCGCATTTAATTCCGCTTTAAACTTATCATGAAGATAACAAGCGCTTAAAATTACTTCAAAGTTTTTTTCATCTACTTTCATCATAGGATATCTAAGCTTTGCTATATTTATCCAATGATTAATTCTTTCTTTTTTATCTTCAGGATATAGTCCAAAATAATCCATCCAAGTCTCAGAATTAATTATATCAATTTGCCAACCATAAGAAAGAGCTAAGCCAAACCAAAAACCTACATCAAACTTGTTTTTATTGTCCAATATTATACATTCAGCATCTACATACTTATAAGTATTTAAAATAGAAAGAATAGTACCTTCTTCGATAGGATAAATCGTATGTCTATTTTGATGTAATATTGAAATATAATTTTTAGGATCAATAGCAACAAACATTATATAGCCTTAAATACTGCATTTTCTAAAGTGCTTTTGCCAAACTCAACTCTTCCATTGGTATCAGAGTAATACTTTTTACATTCCTTCAAATATTGTTCTTCAGCCGTTTTCCAACTATTAGTTCTTTTAACAACTGCACCATTATTTGTAACAATATAACTTTTATTTTGAGCATCAAATGAAACTATTTCATCATTACTAAACTTGTATGAAATATTTTCTTTGGTTCGAGGTTTAAAAATATAAACCTTTTCACCTTTTGATGATCTCCTAACAAGCATTATTCTTCTTCTTCAAAAGCCTTCTGAGCAATCTTTGCGTAATGTTCTGCTAAGATTGTGCTATCAGCAAGCTCTGCATTTAACCTTCCAATATTAATATTAAGATTGTTTAAACGCTCTAAAGCAGCAACTTCTTCAGGTTTAAGATCATCAATAGACTTTGTGATCTCTTTGCCTTCTTCAGTTTTCCAAGTATATGTTCTAACTTGCTCTTCTGCGTTCTGCACTTTTTTATCTTTACTCATATTCCCTCCGTAGGTTGATTATTATAATTTTTTAAGATCAGCAACTAATGCTTCAAGATCAGCAATTTCAGCATCAAATCTTGCGGTTTCTGAATCTTTTCTTTTTTTTAAAGATTTTACTTCCATTTCAAGATCGCTAATTAATACTTCCTGAACATTATCTTCCATAGCTTCACCTGTAGCTGAATCAAATCTTTTTGATACTAGCTGCAATACATCATGAGATTGCTCTGCTTGTGCTTCTCTTACAATATTTCCTTTTTCATCAGTAATCTCTTTTACAGCTTCCTGATCTACTACTTTTACTTTCTTAACTGCAACCTTTGATTTGCCTTTAAGTGATTTATATCCTATCATTTACTTGTCCTCTAATTGTTTCTTGAGCTGTTTTACCTGTTCAGACAGCTCTTGAACTGATTTAATTAATGGCATTACAAATTTACCATAAGCTAATCTTTGTTTTGTATTAATGCCTTCTTCCCATCCACTAAATCCAACATCCATATCATCCATTACTGCTTTCACTTCTTGAGCAATTAATCCATCCCAAGTTTTATTACTTGATTTATTAGATGGTTCTTCAATTCCAAATTCTTTTGGATACTCAGAAGATGGTTTTGTTTCATATGTAATAGGTCTGAGTTTATTAATAAATTCTAATCCCAGTTTTGTATCTTGAATATTTTTCTTAGTTCTTACATCAGATGTGACAGTTATATCACCACCATCTAAATCGTAAGTCATTGAGTTGGTATTATTACCAATTTCTACTACGTTATCACTTGCTGTATTTAAACTTAATCCTTTACCAATTACAATACACCCAGCTCTATCATTAGCGTCTACATCTGCTCCATATCCAATAATAATATTATCAGATCCAGTAGTTAAAATATCTCCAGCTTGATACCCTATGGCAGTATTGCTTCCCCCACTCGTTAATGCTCCCAATGCAGAATATCCTATTGCGATTGTTCCGTTTGCTCCAGTATCATTAATTGCATCCCCTGCTTGGAAACCAATACAAACTGTGTTTGATGTAGTTGTTGCAGTATATAAGGCTCGATAACCTAATGCTATATTGTTTCCTCCAGTTGTGATGTCTGTTCCAGCAGTATGGCCTAATAGAAGATTGTAATCCCCCTCTGTAATATCTCGTCCTGATTGGTATCCGATTACGACATTGCTAGTAGCACCGTCCATAGCTCCTGCACCCATTGCCTGATGTCCGATAGCCACATTCCAAAATGGAGCATTATTTGCAACAGCACCAGTCATCGCCTCATAGCCAATAGCTATATTTTGAGAACCGCCA
>VTLG01002270.1_pt1 | contig 43003 bp, 64 predicted proteins | sample 4694571 | NCBI WGS metagenome assembly VTLG01 (sample SAMN12604809, study PRJNA352737) | marine metagenome | biome: ENVO:00000447; feature: ENVO:00000209|ENVO:00000569|ENVO:01000036; material: ENVO:00002151; isolation source: viral sequences binned using virsorter ...
AAATTCATGTCAGAAAACGAAAGCCTTGTAAGAAAATTATTTGATGAAGATGAAATAGCAGAATTTAGTAATGCAGATACTTTTATTAAAAAGTTTCAAGCTAGGGAAAAAGCCTTTAAAAATGTAATAGAACAAATAAGAAGAGATTCTAATTTAAGCGACATAGCAGGAAACTCTAAATCACCTGAAGATTTATTCAAGAATACTTGGGGAGAAAGAAAGTTCACAACAACTAAAGAACTTTATGAAGCAATCACTGAATACGGAAGTAAAGACTTAATAGAAACATATAAAAAATATATTGGAAAAGACATAATGGATAACACTATGGTTCTAAAAAGAGGAACAAGCCAAGAGTTATTCAATGGCGATAAACTGCTAAAATACCTTGAAACAAATGGAGACGCAGTTGAACTTTGGTTCGGTAAACAATTTAGAACTAATCTAGGTAAAATAGCAAATAAGATAAAAGCCTTTGATGACACTGGTGCTGCTGTACTAAGACCTCAAGATGCTTTTCTTATGAAAAGTCTAAACCAAATGGCACGTGCTTACGTTGGTTTGTTTACGACTCCTGGTCGTGTGATGACAGCAATTAAAAACATTTACGGTGGTACACTAGATAAGAAACTAGTAAGATTATTAACCAGACCAGAAGAACTGTACGACACAATAATGAAAGATAGGTGGCAAAAAGATCCTAAACTAAGAGCTTTTGTTAGGGAACTAGGTAGGATATACTATAGGGAAGAGGTCGATGAAACAGAATTTCCTCCAGACCCAGCTGAAGCTGCCAGATCTATAAGACTTGGACCAGGGTATCAGCTTGAAGATGCAGAGGAAGAAGTGATACCATCTATGAATACAGGTGGTCATGTTGTTAAAAACTTAGTAAATTTAAGATATGGGATAAAATAAATGGCTATAAAAAGTATGAAAGATCTTAGAGAACGAATGAGAAGGGCAAAAGAGCGTGTTGCTCTTAAACAACCACCACAAATACCACCTAAAATACCAGCCCCACAACCACCAATCGGTGCACCTGTTCCTGGACAACCAAGTCAAAGACCTTTAGCAAGTGAAAGATTACTTAATCTATACGCTGGTGCTCCAAGTGTAGATTCTTTAGTTAATCCACCACCAATAGATCCAGGTGGTCAAGAAGATTTACAAAAATTAATGGACATGCAAAGAGAAACATACAGAAAGTTTTTAGTTCAACCAGCACCTCCAGGTGTAACACCTCCAGGTGGACCTCCAGGTGGACAACCTATTAACCCTCCTGGACCTCCAGGAATAGGCTTTCCTCCAGGTGGAGACCCAACACCTCCAGGTGGACAACCACCAATACAACCACCAAGATATGGAAGAGACCCTGATGACCCAATATATGGAGGCATGAATCCGTATGATATGGAGTTTATAGGTGCGGATAATGTAGTGGATTCTTTATCTTATATGCCTATAGACTACTCTAATCCGTATATAGATAATCTTGGAATAATGGAGAGAATTAATAATCTTCAGCCTGAAGAGTTGGAGGAGATTCCAGTTGAGTTAAACTTAGGTGGTATAGTTTCTCTGTTACCAGACTTTAATTAGACTAGCCAGTCCTTCCACTTTTCTTCACCTAAAACAGTTTGAGCAATATTTTGCTTTTGTCTAAGAGACCTTACTATTTTTTCATCAACTGTTCGTTCACAAACTATGTCTATGTAAGTTACCTTATTGGTTTGACCTATACGGTGTGCTCGGTCTTCTGATTGTAAGCGTTTTTCAAGGTCATAGTTATTAGAGTAATAGATTACTGTGTTGGCTGCAGTAAGTGTTATGCCGTAACCACCAGTTTGGGTGTTACCTACAAAGAATCTTAACGGACTGTCTGGGTTTTGAAAATCATTGATAACTTCTTCTCTTCTTTCTTGACCAACCTCTCCATGATAAGTACCTACAGACTCTGGACCATAAACCTTGCTTAGTTCTCTTTCTATTTTTTGTATATCGTGTCTATAGTTTGCCCATATTATAACCTTACCGTCTGTCTCCTCGAGTATTTCCATCAGCTCTGGGAGCCTTTGGCTAGGTAGCTCGGTTAAGCCTCCCCCATCAAGTCCTACGAAGCCACAGGAGACCTGATGAAGCCTGACAATTTGAGTAATTATATGAGTAATAGTTACTGTGTCCTTGCCTAAAATAGCTTTGGCTTGTTTTTGCAGTTCTTTATAAACCCTTTTCTGTTCATCTGTCATTTGTATAGTTCTCTTAAGGTAAACCTTATCAGGTAAATCCAAACAATCTTTCTTTAATATCCTAGAACTAAATTTAGAAAGACTTTCATTTAATTCAGTCAGGTTTTTATACCCTGTAACCTGTTTGAATATTCTACCACCAAAGGAACTGTCAACTAAGTTGGCGTATCTTGCTCTAAAAGAAAAGAAACTACTAAAACCTAACAAACTAGGATCTAGAAAATAGGCTTGACTATATAGGTCTAGAGGACTTTTAGTTACAGGAGAGCCAGTGAGTATTCTTTTATAGTATGCATACTTACCCAGTCTTACAGCATTCATAGTTCTTTTAGCTTTATGGTTTTTTATAGTTGTACTTTCATCTATTATAAACATACACTTTCTCTTAAAAAGAAAATCAGTTACGAAATCACTACCCTTCTTTGTACTAAGAGCTTCTACATTCATTATTAATATGTTTAATCTGTCTGGGTGTTCGTGGTCAGTGAGTGTGGCTAGTAGCTTTTTATTTTTTATTGAAGTAGAGTTGGACCACTTTACCGAATGGTAGTTTATTTCATCTGGTGTGTGGGTGGGTATTTCTTTGCTGTACCAAGTATCGTAAACACCTTTAGGAGCAATAATCAATACTCCATTTATTTTATTTTCTCTAAATAATTGAACAAAATTATCAATAACCACTTTAGATTTACCACAACCCATCTCCATAAATAAAGCGTATTCTTGTTTATCGTATGATTCTTCTAACGCTTCAAGTTGGTGTTCGTACGGTTGTGTTTTGAATAAAAAATCTGTCATCTTTCTCGTTTCTTATATGTTTCCTCATAGTATCGTATATTTTTTATAGAAGATAAATACATGTTTTAGCATAATTACCACTTTAGTGCTAATAGTCGCTAATAGTCTTGTCAATAACCTTTTGATGTATTTAGGTTACGAGGGTTACGAACTATTGTCTATTAAATTATTAGCTATTTTAGCAAATTACTAGGCGTCTCCTATACTAAATTTAAAAAGTACCTATAATAATAAGGTAGTAGTATCGAGGGTAGTTGACGATACGCCGAAAAGTTTTTAGAGCATTTTTCATAATTTACTCATACTGAAAACATATCGTCACTAACTTATTTACTTATTCATTTACCTTTTTAAAAATACAAGGTAAAATCGAAAAAGTAACTAAAGAAACGAGAGAAAAGAAAATATGAAGACAGTTTACATTGTTCAAAAACCAGACGAAAAGAAAAACATACTTTCTGCTAAAGACTTCGGAGAGTTCAAGTTTGTTTTTCCAGAAAAATTAAATCTCATGTGGGAACCAGAAGAAACGGTTTCTATCGCTAAAAAAGAACTAAGGTACTTTAATGACCAAGACCACTTATTATTAATAGGTGACCCTGCTTTAATAGGTATCTGTACTGCTGTAGCTGCAGACTACAACAGAGGTAAGGTTAAGTTTTTAAAATGGGATAACCGTGAATTCAAATATTATCCTGTGGAGGTAGAGCTATGAGTTTAGTAGATAAAATGGTTGAGGATTCTCAACCAGATATAAAGTCAGAAGACTTAGGGAACATAAGCGACTTAGGTCGTCAGTTATCAGAACTAGAAGATAAAATAAAACTAGAAGAAGAACATTTAAAAGCATTGAAAGATGAGTATCGTAAACTTAGCGAAGACACACTTCCTAATAAACTACGAGAACTTGGAGTCAGTGAGTTTAAACTAGCAGATGGTACTAGTATGTCTATACAGCCGTATTATTCTGCGAGGATTACACCAGAAAACCGTGATGTCTGTTTCCATTGGTTAGAGAATAATGGTTTGGGTGATATAATCAAAAACACAGTTTCAGCTAACTTCGGTAGAGGTGAAGATGAAGCTGCAAAAAGCCTTATGAATAAGCTAGAAGATGATGGACACAACCTGTCTCAGAAGAAGTGGGTTGAGCCTATGACCCTTAAAGCTGTTGTTAGGGAACAGGTGGAAAAGGGGAACGACCTACCTCTTGAAGCCTTTAATGTATATGTAGGTCAGAAAATAAAGGTGAAAAAATGACTATTGAAAATGAAACAGTGACTAATGAAACAGTGACTAATGAAAAAGTAGATAAACCTGTAGAAGTTGAAAAACAAACTACAGCACTAACGGCTTCAACGGCTTTCCAGGAAGACGCAGGAAGTGGGTTAGAAAATATGACAGCTGAGGACTTTACCATCCCTCGATTAAAAATACTTCAGGCGTTAAGTCCAGAAGTTAATAAGATAGATGGTAAGTACATCGAAAATGCTGCATCAGGTGATATAGTAAACACAGTTACCAAAGAACTCTATACAGAGGAAAGTGGTGGATGTTTAGTATTACCTGTAGGATATAAGAGAATGTTCCTGGAATGGCAACCACGAGAAACTGGTGGTGGCTTAGTACATCAACACTTAGACGCAAGTATCTTAAGTAAAACCACTAAAGATAAAACAGGAGCTGATATATTAGAGAATGGTAACTACATTCAAACATCAGCTACCCACTATGTTTTATTAATTGACGGTGACTCTTTTCAGCAAGTAATGATTCCTATGGCTGGGACACAGTTAAAGAAATCACGAACATGGAACTCTGTGATGGCGAGTGTAAAAGTTAAGTCTAGCGACGGTAGAATTTTTACTCCACCAACATACAGCCACAAGTATAAACTTACTACGGTGGCAGAGTCTAATGATCGTGGTACTTGGTTCGGTTGGAATATTGAACTAGTAGGAGCACTTGGTGACGAGGAAATGTTTTTATACGAAGCAGCAAAACATTTTTCAAAGAACATAAACTTTGAAAGTAGTGTGGCACCTGCTGACTCAGAAGCTCCATTTTAATTGTAGTAATTTATAGGGTGGGGTACGTCCCCACCCATTATTGGAGTATGTCCATTGGAAATAGCACAAAAACTACATGAAATCTTTCACGGCTCGGCAAGAGCTCATGGAAGTTTTATTGTGGAAAATGGCACGCTAGGACAAAAAGCTCAAGGAAAAGCAAAAACAATCAAGACAGTAGGAGCTACTGTAAATCATTGGAAAGATCACTTAGAAGGAAAGAAAGGTTTAGGCATCATACCTATAGATGAAGAGAACTCTGTTAGGTGGGGTGCAATAGACATAGACATATATTCTTTAGACCTAGAAAAACTTGTACAAAAAATAGAAGAATTCAAGCTACCTTTAGTTGTTTGCCGTAGCAAAAGTGGTGGTGCTCATGTTTTCTGTTTCTTAAAAGAAAAAATACCAGCAGGAGACATGCAAGATAAGTTAAGAGAAATATCTGCAGGACTTGGATACGGTGGGGTAGAGATATTCCCTAAACAAAGAGAGGTATTAGTCGAGCGTGGAGATATTGGTAGTTGGTTAAACATGCCGTACTTCGAGGGAGACACATCTTTACGCTATGGCTTTGACACGAAAGGCAAAGCGTTACCCTTATACGAATTTATAGAGTTCATTGAACAAAGACAAATAACTAAACAAGAACTAATAGACCTAGAGGTTCCAACAGTTGATGATATTAAGGATGGTCCACCGTGTCTTCAAGTTTTATTAAAACAAGGTTTCCCAGAAGGAACAAGAAACAATGGTTTGTTTAATGTAGGTGTGTATTTAAAGAAATCAAACCCTGAAAAATGGGACAGTAATATAGAAGAGTATAACCGTAAGTATGTACACCCACCACTACCAGCTCAAGAAGTAATAACACTAATAAACACACTGAAGAAAAAAGAATATAACTATAAATGTAATGACGAACCTATTAAATCTTATTGTAATGTAACTAAATGTCGTGGTTGTAAATTTGGTGTTGGTGGTGGTAATGCTGCTCCATCATTCTCTAGTTTATCTAAACTAGATACTAAACCACCACTATGGTTTTTATCTATTGATGATAAAAGGTTAGAACTAAACACAGAGCAACTACAAAATCAATTAAAGTTTCAACGAGCATGTATGGAAGTTCTTAACATGATGCCTCCTCGTATGCAGGATAAAACTTGGCAAAACATGATTCAAGGGTTAATGGAAAGTGGTATGGAAGTAATTGAAGTTAGTGACGATGTAACTATTGAAGGGCAGTTTATGGAACTTTTAGAATCTTTCTGTACAGACATGGCACAAGCTAACACAAGAGATGAAATACTATTAGGTAAACCATACACCGAAGATGGTAAAACATACTTTAGGATAAAAGACTTAAAGGACTATCTAGCTAAACACAGATTCACAGATATGGAGACTAACAGGATAGCTTCTAAGCTAAGAGATTTAAAAGCTAAACATAAGTTCTTTAATATTAAAGGCAGAGGCACTAATGTCTGGTATATCGATGAGTTTAGCTACAAAGAAGATGAACTAGAAACTAAAGATTTTGGGGAGCAAGAACTATAATGTGGAATATTGTACTTGGTCCACCTGGAACTGGTAAAACCACTTACCTTTTAGACAAAGCTGAAGAGTTTTTAGAGATGGGGATTAGACCAGAAAAACTAGGTTATGTTGCTTTCACTAAAAAGGCAGCAAACGAAGCTCTTACAAGGGCAGTGACAAAGTTTGGGTATGAAACTAAAGAGCTTGTTTACTTTAGAACTTTACATTCATTGTGTTATCATTGGTTAGGACTAACAAGGAGTGATGTTATGGCAAGGAGTAACCTAAGGGAGTTCAGTAAATCTATAGGAGAACGAATCAGTTCAGCTTGGGAAGGAGAAAACTTGATGGCTCTTAACAGTAAAGGAGACAAGATGTTATTCTTAGAAAACATGGCACGCAATCAGTGTCTTGGTTTCCGTGAGCAATGGAACAATGCTAACTCTGATATTTCTTGGATGCATTTTGATTGGTTTAGTAAAAACTATTCTAAATATAAAGAAAACAATTTCTTAATAGACTACACCGATATGTTAGAAATGTTTCTTCAGTCTAGAGGCTCACCCAACCTTGATGTATTAATAGTGGATGAAGCTCAAGACCTATCTGCTCTTCAGTGGAAGTGTATAGAAAAACTAGCAAGTAATGTGGAACATGTTTACATAGCAGGAGATGACGACCAAGCAATCTACCGTTGGGCAGGAGCAGATGTACAACACTTTATTGATTTAAAAGGTAAGAACACATATTTAAAACAATCTTATCGTGTACCGAGAAAAGTTCACGATGTAGCATTAGGTATAGTTAAAAGAATAGGTAGTAGAAAAGAAAAAGTTTGGGAACCAAAAACAGAAGAAGGAACAGTAAACTTTCACACAAGTTTTGAACATGTAGATATATCTCAGGGAGATTGGTTGTTTTTGGCTAGGAATAATTATCTATTAAATGCTGTAGAAGACTATCTTCAAGTCAGTGGTAGAATTTATCAAAAAGCTAACAAGCCGTCGGTTTCAGAAAACTTAATAACAGCTATTAAAGACTGGGAATCTTTACGCAAAGGAGACTCCATTGAGGCTGGAAGGATACGAAAGATATATGGCTATATGAAAGCAGGTAAAGGGGTTAAAAGAGGTTATAAGACGCTTAAAACGGTTAGAGACGACCTTAACCTAGATATTAAAACCTTAAAAGCAGACCATGGCTTACTACTTGACTGTATTTGGCATGAATGTTTTGATTTAATAGGGAACACTCAAAGAGAGTATGTTATCTCTTGTTTAAGAAAGGGCGAGAAGCTTGTCTCTTCTAAAATAAGACTCAACACTATTCATGCTGCTAAGGGTGGAGAGTGTGAAAACGTGGTATTATTAACAGACTTAGCTAATAAAACATGGGAAGAACTATACACTAACCCAGATAATGAATGCAGAGCATTTTATGTAGGTGTAACTAGAACTAAAAGTAACCTGCATTTAATAAGAGGTAAAACCAGAAAGGAGTTTTTGTTTACATGATTAGATTTTTAAAAGGAGCACTAAAAGGTTATGACCCCAACATAAATGATTGGGACAAGCCTAACATAAGATATTTTGACGGTAAGAAAGTAGTAGGTAGACCAACGAAAGGTTTTGGAGATCCAGGTTCTGAGTTTTATTACGCAGGTAAACTGTACAAGCCAGAAATGTGGACACCAGAGATGGAAACAATTAAAAAACAAACAGAACTATTAGTTTATGAAAAACTAGGAAAAATTGTTAGGTTTACTTTTTGTTTGTGTGGATTATATAAAACAGGGGATCAGTCTATTCCTCATCACTCTGATACAGTACCTACTTTAGATGATCTCGTGGTTTCTATATCTTTTGGTGCTCCTAGAGTTTTTCAGTGGCGAGAATATAAACAAAACATTAAGGAATCAACCAACACAAGTGAAACCAACACAAAGTATGTAAATAAAAAATCTGATAGTCTATATCTATTAGAAGATGGGGATGTCATTATTTTTGATGGACATTCTCAAATGAAGACAACTCATTCTGTGCCTCAGGTCATAGGAACAGAAGAAAGAATTAATTTGACTTTTAGGACTGGATTGTGAGTAAAATTTTTAGCAATATGCTATACTTTCACTTTACTAGTAAAGTAATATATACCATATGAATATTTTTAAGCTAGACTCAACCACACAACTTTGTGCTGTAAACCACTGTGATAAACATGTATCTAAAATGATACTAGAGTCTGCTCAAATGCTTTGTACTTCATCATGGTCTTTAGGTGTAGAGGCACCTTATAAACCAGTACACCAAAAACACCCATGTACTCTTTGGGCTGGTAAAAGCCTACAGAACTGGCTTTGGCTTAAACAACTGGCTTTAGATTTAAATAAAGAATTTATGTACAGGTACGATAAAGACGTTTGGCATAAATCTGCAGAAATGGTGTACAGTTTAAAACACCCTGAAAAATTGCCAAATATTGGTCTTACAGAGTTTCCTCAATGTATGCCTGATGAGTATAAAGTAGAGGGAGACCCAATACAAGCATACAGAAAATACTATATAGGCGAAAAACATTTTGCTAAGTGGACTAAACGGGAGGTTCCTGCATGGTTTCAAATATAGAAAGGTTTTTTGGGTTTATGCAAGAGAGACACACAATATACGAAAAACGTAAACGTGGTGCACCTTTCCCGTGGACTAATGATGAGATACTACAGAAATATAGTTTTTGCAATGTTTATAGGGAGTTAGATAAAGTAACTATATGGATTAGGGAAAACTGGAAAGAGCCGTATGAACTTCATCCAAACTTACCGTTTGCCATGGCTGTTGCTCGTCAAATCAACTGGCCAGAAACTCTAGAAGAAATAGGTTTTCCTGAAGAGTGGGAACCAGAGCGTGTTAAGAAAATTATGCAAGACAGAATGGATAGGGGTGAAAAAGTTTACACAGGTGCATATATGCTAACAGGAACACTAGGTGGTACAAAAGTAGAACAAACAGTAGATAAAATTCTTACTCCACTATATAATAACCCACCAGAAATAATATGGGACTCTTTAGAAAAAACATGGAAAAACTATCTTCCTTATGCAGGATTCAGTGGGTTTATGGCGTATGAAGTCGTAACTGATTTAAGATATACATCGCATTTGTGTTTTGCCAAAGATATAACCACTTGGGCTAATGCAGGTCCAGGAGCAAAACGTGGCTTAAATAGAATACACGGAAGAAGCCTTAATCAAAGTATTAAGACAAAAGATTCTGTAAGGGAAATGAAAGAGTTATTAGATGTGGCTGATAATTACTACAACAGAGGGATATACTCTGGGTATCAACAACCATTTGAAATGAGAGAAATTGAACACTGCTTATGTGAATTTGATAAGTATGAAAGAGTTAGGTTGGGGGAAGGCAAACCTCGAGCTAAGTATAAATATAAAGGAGAATAGTATGCCAGCAGATTTTGATGATATAAAAAAATTAGCTAACGAAGACGTAAAACACCTTAAAAAAGCAGAAAAAAGCTATGGAGATAGTTGGATGTTAAGAGGTGGGGTAGGTGCATTTATGATGTTATGTCGTAAATGGGACAGAATAGAAAACCAAACGAAGAAAGAAAATTATGATATCTTCCAAACCGTTAAAAATGATTTAAGTAAAACAGGTATTTTAGATGATATAAGAGACTTAAGAAGATATCTACTACTAGTTGAATCACACACTACAAAGTATTACGGTGAAGAGTGGTTGGAAAAGGAAGCAAAAAGATACCAAGAGAAAAATGATGGGAAAATATGAATCAAGTTGAATTAATATTCACAGACATAAGGGCACAAGCAAGAGGACTACCTAAGTTCGCAACCGACGGTTCAGCAGGTTTAGATTTACGTGCTTGTGACGAAGCTACAATACCTGCAGGGAAAGTGAAAAAGTTCCCAATGGGTTTTCAAATATACATGAAAGACCCTAATATGTGTGCCATGATTATGCCACGGTCAGGGCTAGGGATTAAAGGTATTTTACCAGCTAATGTATTAGGACTGATAGACGCAGACTATCAGGGAGAATTGGTGGTTCACCTTAAAAACCATTCTCAAGAAGCCTATGTTGTTCAAAATGGGGATAGGATAGCTCAGCTTGCATTCTTACCTATTATACAACCAAATTTTAATATAGTCACTGAATTCAGTGAGATAACTGCTCGTGGTGAGGGTGGTTTTGGAAGTACAGGAAAAAGATAATGAAGATATATATACCGACAAGAGGAAGACCAAGTAACCAAGAAACGCTTAAATGGTTTCCTAGAGAAATGCAGACTGATGGATCAGTTGTGCTAGTTATAGACGAAGACGAAAAAGATAAGTATTGGAAATACCCAGATACACCTAAAATGATAGTACCTGAAGACTGTGTAGGTATTGGTCCAAAAAGGAAATACATTATAGAAAATACTGATGATCCTCATATAGTGATGCTTGATGATGATTTACGCTTTTACATCCGTAAAAGTCCTACCGATTGGCATTTACGATATTTGGAGTCTAGTGAGTACCCTGCTTTGTTTGGATTACTTGAAGAGTGGATGAAGCAGGGTTATGCTCACTGTGGGGTAAGTGCAAGAGAGGGTAATAACCGTGTAGAAGACCTATCAGTAGAAAACACTAGGTATATGAGAGTACTAGCGTACAACCTAGAGGCTTTTCCACCAGATATAGAATGGGGTAGAACACAAGTTATGGAAGATTTTGACATAGCTTTACAACTTTTAAGAAGAGGTAAACCTTGTAAAGTTAGTTTTTATTATGCTCAAGGACAAAAGTCTTCTAATGCTGCTGGTGGTTGTAGTGAGTGGAGAACTATAGACGTTCATAACGCAGGAGCAGAAAAACTACACGAGCTTCATCCTACTTGTGTTAAAGTAGTAGAGAAACAAACAAAAACTGCCTGGAACGGTCTTCCTCGTAAAGACGTTATAATAGGTTGGAAGAAAGCATTTAAAGAAGGAGTGGAAAATGAAAATTCTTGACGTAAGAAACGTACATGACGCATTACTACGTGGTTTAGATCTGCTATACCATGAAGATCGAAAAACTGAAAGCAGAAACGGAGCTGTGTATGAGTCTTCCACACCAGTTACAACAATATATAAAAGACCTAAGGAAAGAGTTATATTTTGGAAAGATAGAGATGCTAATCCATTCTTTCATTTAATGGAAAGTTTATGGATGTTAGATGGAAGAAATGATTTAAAGTTTGTACATCAATATAATAAAGGTATGGAAAACTACAGTGATGACGGAGTAACTCTTCATGGAGCTTATGGTTGGCGTTGGTGTTCTTATTTTACATACAATCAGCTTGAAGTTATTATCGATAGATTAAAGAAAGACCCTTACGATAGAAGATGTGTGTTACAAATGTGGGATCCTGTTGAAGACTTGGGCAGAGACGGTAAAGACGTTCCTTGTAATACTTGTATATATTTTAAAATAGACTATGAAGGCAGACTACAGATGACAGTTTCTAACAGGTCTAACGACATAATTTGGGGAGCTTACGGTGCTAACGCTGTGCATATGTCTATACTCCAAGAGTATATGGCTGCTTGCATTGGTGTGCCTGTGGGTAAATACTATCAGGTGAGTGATAACTTTCACGCCTATGAAGAAAAATTTAAGGAACTAACAGAAACATTTATTAAAAAAGATTCTTTTGATATAGAGTCGCAACTAAGACTCATGGAATTAAACCCTTACACATCAGGTGAGGTCCAGTCATACCCTATGGTAAATGTAGGACAACACCTTTGGAATTTAGAGCTTATATTATTCTTAGACAGAAAACCATTTGAAAAGATAGATTTCACTGAACCGTTTTTCAGTGAAGTAGCTGTACCTATTCAGGATTCATGGTGGCTTCATAAACAAGGTAAAACCGATGAAGCCATGATTGAAATACAAAAATGTGCTGCCAGTGATTGGAGAAAGGCTTGTTGGGAATGGTTTAGCAGAAGAATAGAACAATAAAATAAGGAGTAGCTATGATTAAACAATGGTCATATAGCAGATTAAGTTGTTTTGAAAAATGTCCTAAACAGGCAGAGTTTAGATACATTAAGAGAATAAAAGAACCTGGAAGCCCAGCAATGGATAGAGGAAAAGAGATACATAAACTTTGTGAAGATTTTATACGAGGAAACCTGGAAACTATCCCTCCTCAGATTAAAGACTTTGAAGATGCGTTTATGGTTTTAAAAGACTTGTACCTACACGGTCATGTAATTTGTGAAAGTGATTGGGCTATTGATAAAGATTGGAATAAAACAGGTTGGTTTGAAGATGATACTTGGGGCAGAGCAAAAGTGGACGCTTTTGTATATGAAGAAGGAACTAGTAAAGAAGCTCGTGTGATAGATTTTAAAACAGGAAGATACGACGGTAATCAAGAAACACATAAAGAACAATGTGAGCTATATGGAGCTATAGCACTTAAAAGATACCCAGAACTAGAAAGCATAGTTACAGAAATGTGGTATCTAGATCACGGTAAGATAGATAGGTACATCTATACACCTGAAAGTATAAAAATAAAACAAGAAAGAATTAACCTTAGAGCAATAGCCATGACTACAGCCGAAGAGTTTCCAGCTAACCCATCAAAGTTTAAATGTAAGTGGTGTTATTTTGGCAAACAAAACATGTGCAGAGAGGCAGAAGTATGAATAAGGAACCCCATATCCAAGTACCACTTATAGAACCAGAAACTGATTGGTGTCCACCTGTTTCTTTTCCTGATTTAACAGACCAAAAAGAAATAGCTATAGACCTAGAAACATGTGACCCTTGGCTCAAGACCCATGGTCCAGGCTGGGCATTTAAAGACAGAGGATATATCATAGGTATAGCTGTAGCTACTTCTGGGTGGAAAGGTTATTTCCCTATAAAACACACTATGGGTCCAAATTTAGATGAACAGGTTGTTCGTAGATGGTTACAAAAACAACTAGACGCACCTAACGCTAAAATATTCCATAATGCACAATATGACGTTGGTTGGTTAAAAGCAGAAGGATATACAATCAACGGAACTATACACGATACCATGATGGCTGCACCTTTGTTAAACGAAAATGAGTACAGTTACTCCTTGAACAGCATAGGTAAAGAATATCTAGGAGAAGAAAAAGATGAGTCTTTATTAATAGAAGCAGCACAAGCATGGGGTGTAGATCCTAAAGCTGACATGTATAAACTGTCTCCTAACTTTGTAGGTCAGTACGCTGAACAAGACGCAGACCTCACCTACAGGTTATGGCAGATTTTAAAGAAAGGGATAGAGGAAGATGATATAAGTGATATTTATACTACTGAAAGAAAACTATTGCCTGTTCTTATAGATATGAGAATGAAAGGTGTAAGGATAGATATAGAAAGAGCTCAACAAGTAAAGAAAGAGCTACTTAAAAAAGAACAAAATATAGTAAAAGAAATAAAAAGATGGTATGGGGTAGAACCTGACCTATGGGCAGCACAGTCCTTATCTCAAGTGTTTGACAGAGCTGGTCTTCAATATCCTACCACACCTAAGACTCAAGCACCTAGTTTTGTAGCAAGTTGGTTAGAAAACCATGACCACAAACTGCCTCTCGCTATAGCTCAAGCAAGAAAACTAAACAAAGCCAGAACTACTTTTATAGATAAAATGATTATGGGTCACTTAGTTGATGGTAGAATACATGCCGAACTACACCCTTTAAGGTCAGATAGTGGAGGAACTGTAACTGGAAGATTTAGTGGAAGTAATCCTAACCTACAACAAGTACCTGCTAGAGATCCTATGATTGGTAGTTTAATTCGATCTTTATTCATACCAGAAGAGGGTAAGCACTGGGGTTGTTTTGACTACTCTCAACAAGAACCTAGACTAACCGTGCACTATTCAGTACTAACTCAGCAGGACGGAGCTGAGGAAGCAGCCAAAGAGTATGAAGATAAAAACGCAGACTTTCACCAGATTGTAGCAGATATGGCTAACATAAGCCGAAAGGAAGCTAAGACTATTAATTTAGGACTTAGCTACGGGATGGGCAAAGACAAACTTGTTGAACAGTTAGGTATAAGCAAAGAAGAAGCTGAACTATTATTTGACCAGTATCATGAAAGAGTACCTTTTATCCGTGGTCTAAGAGACTCTGCTTCTCGTATGGGAGCTAATAGAGGGTATGTAAAAACATTACTCGGTCGTAAGTGTAGGTTTAATCTATATGAACCGTTTGATGAAAGAAAGACACCACTCCCTCTAGACCAAGCTACGGAAGAGTATGGAGGAAGACTTAAAAGATCTTATACATATAAAGCAATGAACCGTTTAATACAAGGGTCAGCAGCAGACATGACTAAAAAAGCTATGTTAGATTTATATGAAGAGGGAGTATTAGCTCATACACAAGTACATGATGAATTAAATATTTCAGTTACAGATAAAAAAGAAGTAGAAAAGATATCTGAAATAATGAGAGATTGTGTAGAATTAAAAGTACCTAACATAGTAGATGCTGAAATAGGGTCAAGTTGGGGAGATGTAAAAAACTACAAGGAGTATTTTAATGAGTAAAGAACTTAACGCAATGTATTTTAGAATTTTTCTAGATTATGAAAAAAGCTATTCTACTAGAACGCTCGAAGATATCGGTGATCAATGGGGTGTGACTAAACAACGAGTGTGGCAAATAGTGAGGTTTGGTAAATTAGGTGGGGGAGATTATTACAAAGGGTTAGATCTGTATAATAATCAATTGAAAAAATTTAAGGTCAAACACCCTGAACTGAGTAAGGCAGAACTAAACGGTCTCATGAGAGATTGGTTAAAAACTAAAAGGATAAGGTTAATAAAAAATGGGAAAAATAAACTCAAGAAATAAAGGAGCTTCTTTTGAAAGAGAGGTTGCTAAACTAGTAAACAACTACTTTGAAGAAATCGGTTTTGATTTTAAAGTTAAGAGAAACTTAGAACAATACCAAGAAAAGGATTTAGGTGATTTAAATATGCCTAACCATACAATTGAATGTAAACGATATGCCTCTGGTAATTGGTATAAAGAAGAGTGGTGGAAACAGGTGTGTGATTCATGTGGTGAAACCATACCTGTGCTAATATGGAAGTATAATCATCAACCAATGAGAGTGTGTGTTCCTCTTTGGTCTATAGACCATACTTGTGAAGTTAAAGATAATTCAGTGACTGTGGTACTTAAATTTGAACATTGGCTGAAATATGAACTTGCTTATAATCTAGGCGATCATGCTATACTTTAACTTTATGTTAGCTATCCTATCACTATGAAACTAGCCCCATACTTGGTCAAAAACTTTTTGCTTACTATAAAAGCAGAATGGATGCTTGACAAAACAACTCTAGAAATGACGAAAGATGCTTTTCCTAGTTTAAAAGAGTTTCAAGAAAGTGAGGGGGAGAAAGACGTTAAGAATGTGCTGCAGGAGTATGTTACCGATCACGGTAACGATATATATTCGGTACCTCTATTTACTCAGGAGTTTTGCGACACTATGTTAGACGAAATTGAAAATATGAAAACACATTTTAATTTTAGTCCTAACGAAGAAGAGGATACTCTACGGCAAATACCTGAGATAGTTTTGCATGAAAAATGCCCTGAAATATTTAACTCTATGCTTGGCGTAGTTTTTAACGTCATGAACCCCATATTTATGTCTATTTGGCAGAGGTATTGCAGTGCTGCTGCAACTATACAGATTGCTAATTATAATGTAAAAGATAAGAAGCAAGGAGCGTGGCACCACGACCAAACAGCAGACATAAGTATGGTGGTTCCTTTAAACACTGGAGACTATAAAGGTGGCGGAACAGAGTTTCATAACCGTGGAACAGTGAAACCATTGCCTAGTGGACATGCTTTATTTTTCCCTAGTTTCACACACATGCACCGTGGACTACCTGTTGAAGAAGACGGAGACAGATATCTATTGGTGTTTTGGCTCTATGGAGGTGGAGAAAAATGATAGAAGATAAAAGATATGTAATCAAACCAAGTTTATCAGAAGCATTAGAACTTTTTGATCAGCTTGGATATACTGTAAAAGTGGACTTTGGTGAAAAACGTGAAGGTTTTCATTCATACGATGGCTATCAGCAAATACTTGATAATGTTAGAATGATTATTCGAATGAAGGCACCAGAAGAATCAGTTATCAAGTTAGTTAAAGAAATAAACAATTTTGAGGACGAACTTACAGAAATGATAGACGGTCGTCAAAACGATTTGTCCTTTACTAAAGAATAGAAGTAAATTAAAGTATATAGATACTAAAGTTTGTATGGCTGTGATGGGGTGAAGACGCGTCGCCAGATACTAGTCCTGGCAATGACTCATAGAAACAGGAGCAGACCTTGAGCTCACAGCCGTACATTTTAATAGGAGATAATTAATGAGACAATCAGAGTTTCAAGAGGGTATGGAGATACCAGAATCTGTACCAAGAAATAATAAATACAATCTACATAAGATGAATGTTGGGCAACATTTTTATTGCGAAAACTATACCCCAGAAGACATACAAAGGTTACGAATGGCTATTTGTAATTACGCCAGAAGAAACAACAAAAAATTTATCACTCGTAAACTAGAAGACGACCAAGGGGACAAGTTTTTAGTCTGGAGAACTGAGTGAGTAAAAAACTTACACCTAAACAAGAAAAGTTTGCTCAGAATGTTGCTAAAGGCATGAAGAAGAAAGATGCAGCAATCAAAGCAGGGTATAGTGAGAAAAATGCAGCACGTGCAGGAACAATGCTCACTAGCGAATCAAACCCAGAAATTCAAGAACGTATTCATAAACTGCAAACTGTTGCTGCAGATAAAGCATCTTTAAGTTTAGGCAACCACCTAGTTGATCTCAAAGAAATTAGAAACGGAGCCATGCGTAATGGTGCGTGGTCTGCTGCTGTTACTGCAGAAGTTGCACGTGGTAAAGCAGCAGGATTGTATGTCAATCGTAGTGAACTAACTGTGAATAAAGTTGACAGCATGACAAAAGATCAGGTACTAGCAAGAATGAAAGAACTTTATCACCAATCTGACGGTGTTTTGCCCTTTGGTAAAATAATTGATGTAGATATTGACGAAAAACCTTAAATTTTATAGTTTTCTAAAAAATCAAGGACTGCATTTCCGCTCTGCTTAACGCATTAGTAGTAAGTAATACCTATGCCGAGGGTACTATTAGACATAATTATAGAACCTATCTGAGAACCTTTTAGCAACTTAGTCCTTATATTCTTTAAGTAGAACTTTACTTTTATTTACTTCCGCCTTAATATTTATCTAAGGTTAAATTTTAGCTTGGTATTTCCAAAGTTATTCATTATTAATATCAACTCATGTTTAACCCTAGAGGAACATACAGCTTAATTCCTATATATAAATTTTTCATGTGTGTGTTCCTCGACTTTTACTGGAGAGGAAATGAATTATGGCAAAGACAGTTAAAAAGTTAATAAAAGAATTAAAGGGCATAAATCCAAATGCCCAAGTCCGTTTATATTTTCCCTACGATATAGAGGAAGACCACCCTGAAGATTTAAGCTCAGATGAATTTGAAATTTTTACTTCAGGCTTAGATTATGACGAGCCATTTATAGAGTTATTTTCGACTGTAGATATGAATGGTAATAGACAACAGGAGATGTGAATTATGGAAGAAGTATTTGAATATGATAACAATGCTAACTACGATGTTAATTTTCGTATTTGGTACAGCATGAATTGCAGAGAGAGAAGAAACTACGGTGAGGAACTGCTTAATGAAAAAGAAGCCAAAACAACTTTTGATAAAATGTATTCACTTTCTCACACTATAAAAATAAACAAAGAGGGCATACTAGAAGACGTACTAGTAAGAGATGAGTAAAGAAGAGTATTTACTAGACACAATTCTTAGTATTGCCACTGAACCTAAGAAAACCAAACGAAAAGAACAATATTGTATTGTTTGTAGCAAAGAACTGCCTAAATATAAAGCCAAGTTTTGTTCGGATGAATGTAGGTATCAACGTTCTTTAGAAGACTATAAAAGTCCCATTAAAGAACAAACAGGACACCACAATGTACCCTTAGAAACTACACAAGACTCAATGGCAGGTATAGCCAGTGTTAAAGTTCCTCCTGAAATACTTAGTCTAGCTGAAATTAATGAAGATAATCACTTACTAGTAGAAGACACCGAAGAAATAATGAAAATAACATACGAAGAACTGAGCAAACATGCGTCTGCTAGATATAAACTTCAAAAAGAACAAAGAGATGCTAAGAATAATAAGAATAGTGTAAAGCATAAAAGCCGATGGGGTTTATAGTAAACTATAAGTAAAACTATATATGGAGGAAAATATGAAAGATACTTACGATGCGTGGCTTATAGATCCTTTCGAGGAAACAGTCACTATGATTAAGATACCATCTGACATCAAAAAGTGGAAGGAGATTTTACAAATCGATAGCCCTATTGATATGGTCAGCTGGGGAACTGCACACACTATCATTATAGATGATGAGGGTTTGCTTAGGGATGAAAATAGATACTTTAAAGTAGAAGAATATCCCCAAGCATTAGCTGGTCGTGGTTTGATAGTAGATGTTGACCAAGACTCGGGGGAAATTACAGATACAACCTATAATGGTAAACTTGCATTTTTGCCTGAGGGTTATAAAGTAGAACCGATAGTCACTGTTACTAACTTTGAGGACTATGATGAGTTAAAACAGAAACTTTCTTTAGAGCAAGAACTAGAAAAAGAGTTTAGCCCAAAGGAGTTACACTAGGAGAAAATTATGCCAAATAATTGCTATAATACAATTACTATAGATTCCATTGAGGAAGACGTACAAAAAATACACAACCACCTCAAAGGGTCTGACACACCTTTTGATTTCAATCAGTTAGTCCCTATGCCTGAGGAATTAAAAGATATACTCTTTATACATGCAAAGGGGGAAACTATTTACTATTCTCGTAAAAAATGGAAACAAAGTCTTAACGGCTCTTCTAAAGACGTTTTTGATGAGATGTTTCCTTCAACCGATTGGTTGTTTGAAAACCGTATAGATGAAAAAACCATAAAAGATATAGTTTCCAATCATGGAACAGCTAGTTGGTATGACTGGTGTATTTCTAATTGGGGCACTAAATGGAACGCTTATGAAGTGGAGTTTTATTTTCAACCTACTCCACCAGAAGCCGAGAAAGAGAATGGAATTGAAAATACCAGAAGACTTGTGTATAAGTTTGTCACTGCTTGGGATAAACCCGAACCCATCGTTGAGGCTTTCATGAGGTATCTCTCACAACCTGGATTTAATGATTCCTTAACTATGAAGTGGTCTCATGAGGTAGAGGGATAAAATGAAGTGGAAAGTAATCAGTTTTGATTCTGTTAAGGCAAGGAACGAGTTTTTAACTTGTTTCTTTCCTGACAGACAACAGGTTGGTCCTGCAAGTAAGGGTCTTTACCGAATTCAAAGTAATTCTATAATTATAGTGGACGGTAAAGAGGTCTTATTTATACTGGACTATGAGAAATAATCTCTGTAAACAGATATCCGTTTTTGCGAATGGTTTAAAGAAAAATTCTTTAACTAATTGGCTGGGATGGATCGCCATGTGGATAGCCCTTATAGGAATATTTACATTAGTGTAAGGGAAGTAAACCGATCCAGCTTATTATATATGTAAGGTATTTTGGAGGTAAATTATGAACGAAATTCAAACGGAGAAACTGCTAGAACTGCTAAAGTTTTTGAAAAACTCACCAACAGAGTGGCACATTTCAAACTATGGCAATAGTCAGGTAAACGTGAAGTTTCAAGTACCAACACCTCCTTCGCCATACGGTAGGCATCATAAAGATAAGGAGGTAAACCATGGCAATAGCTAACGTGAAGACTCTCAGTAAATTAAGAGAGAATAATATAGAACCAGACTTCGATTTCTTAGAGGAGTTTGCGAAATTTGACGAAGAAACGCAAGATAATTTAATTGCTACGTTTAAAAAATTCCCAGATATCGAAGCTCGATATAAGTGGATAGACAGGAGTAAACTATAATGGGTTTAGATTGTTATATACAAATAGACGATAAAGCTTTTGAACATGAGGATATAAAAGACGTAAATCTTTGTGGTGGTATGTTTAGTGGACAAGGCAATAATGGATCTTTTAGAGGTAAAGTTTACTCACCTCTCATGGACCATGTCTTAGGACAAGAGGGTACGTGGTATCATGAAGGAGATGAGGTTAGTAGCTCCTGTGAACTAGTGAGACAAGCTGAAGCTCTGGCGCAATTCCTAAGTGCTTATTCCCCAGGAGATAAGATAAAACTACCTGATAGAATAATAATAGATGATGAAACCGATGAAGAACATATCTTTGAAGGTGAAGAGTATTCTTATGATGAGGTACAAGACCTGGAAACCCTGCTCCGTGTAGCAGGTGAAAACGGAGCAACTTTACACAGTTGGTGGTAATATGAAAGAAACTAATGAAGTAATCGATTTTACAAATAAAGAAGTACAACGAGCTATTCTTAAAAATGCTGTAGCACTCATGCATGAACTTTTTAACTCTCCAGATGAAATGCCTGAAGATAAGAAAAAAGTTGCTGAGGAGCTATGTGAAAAGTTTGAAGAACTAATAGGAGGAGACCATGAATGATTTAAAATTTACTAACGCAGGCAACAAAACAAAACCAAGTGGCTATCACCAAGGACAAGACTACAGTGATAGGTATATTGAACTTCACGGTTTTACAGGACACCTTGAACACCATACTTCTGACAATAAATGGACTGCCTTTGTCGGTGGTGGTAATAATCTGAAAGACTTCCATTTACCTAAACTCGTGGGTGAGTATGATGATCTCAAAGAGGCTAAAAAAGCCGTGATAGCACACATGAAAAAGAAGATAAAGATTAAGTAGATCATCCCTTTACTTTAACTTTACTCTAAGATATAATGGAGTATATATTTAATTAAAGAAAGGAGAAAATTATGCAATTAAATACTACTACGGCAGGAACTAAAAAACCTGCAACAACTAAAGCTAGTCCTAAAACGACTACTAAAGCTAAACCAGCAACTAAAGTAAACGGTGGTGGTTTAGACCTTGACGCAGTTCTTATCAGAACTGATAAAGTAGCAAGAGCCGACCATAATAGAGATCGTCATAAAGACCTTGACGGTATGACTGTTTTTGATGCTTTAGCTACTAGAAGAGTTGACGCTCGTGATATTAGATATGATATCTCAAAAGGTTTCATGACTACAAAATAGTCATGGATCTCCCTTGGAACTGCCCTCTTATTAGTATAAAGAAGGGCAGTTTCTCTTTTAGGATTATTAAGAATGGTGCTAAGGAAAAATAAGGATCAAGCCTATAATATTTATAGTATTAAAAAAGGAGTAAAATATGAAAGATACTACTGAAAAGAACGAAGTTTTAAGCTGTGTCATCTGTGGAGCTGACATAGAACACGAAGTTAGTCCTAAAACAGGTAAAGTTTACTGGACACAAGGACATAATGCCGAACCTGTAAAGGAAGGTCGCTGCTGCAACAGCTGTAATGAAAATGTAGTTATACCTACAAGATTACAAAATATGGGGTATGTAATATGATTTCACGTACAGATAGCCACGGAACCCTTGTCGGAGACACGATTCGTCTTTATGAAGAAGACGACGGTACTTGGTATGCAACTAGGAAACTAAATGTACGACCAGAGAAGGCTGACAAGATTGACTTCTCTACAGTTACAGATGAGAACGGAGATACCCTACCTACTATATACGAAGATAGTTTTAACAGTGAATTTTGTATTGTAGGTAAGACCTGTAAAACCTCCGAGGAAGCGATGGAAGCAGTTACGATTGGAATGGATGTTAAGACTTTCTTTAAGGAGATTGTATAATGGGTAAACTAACTAAACTTGACAAATGGGTTTATAACAACAATATTAAATACCATCTGTACACTAAACTACCTTTGTTAGTCTTAGTCGTTGCATATACTATTTATTATGGCAGCTGAACAGTTAAACATAAACACTAGGGTAAAGGTGAGGGGACAAGCTATTTATGGTATTGTGGTAAATCCCTTACCGAACTCAGACGGTAAAATACTGTTTCTGGATGAAGAAACAGGCATGCCTTCAAGAATGCACCATACTAAATTAGAGAAAGTGAACTTCGACCGTGGCACTTGAGTAAGCCGTTACTTATATTAGTGTCGTGAGAAAAAAGTTTTTAACTTCAAGAAATATGTCTAATTTGCTAATATGCCAATAGCCTACTCTCTGGACCACTTGTATTTACTCCTTAAATGTAGGTTATTGGCAACCCTATTAGCGACCTATTGACTGGAATGAGGCAATAGGGTCCATAAACTGTGGTCCGTGGTAATATGCTGGTAACATTTGCTAGCCAAGATAAAACGAGAGTTAAGGTTTTTAGAATAGAGTTTAGGAGAATTCTAACAGTATATATAGAACCAAGTTTCAGAGGGCACACAGACAAGGGACAAAAACTTATGAACCCTGGACCACGAACCACGATTTCCGCACAAATAACCAATAGCCAATAGCATCCGATAGCATGGACCACGGTCCAAGGTCCAACCTGCATTGCCATGGCATTGTCTTCACTCTTGAACGCGATCATGGTCCATATTCTCTGTAAACTCGTTTCCGTTTTTATGGTACTTTGTCTGTAAACTGTGGTCCGTATTATTATCATTACTATGATCACAGTGCGATCGTCCATATCCTATAATAAGTTCCCATGGTCCATGGTCTATATACCTAAAATATAGTTGCGTATATTCTTAATATTCTTTTTATTTTCCCTTTACTTTTAACTTTACTTAGGCGATAATAGTATTAATGAAAACTTTAATAAATAGGAGTAAGTTATGAATAAAGTAAGTAATAAAATCGAGAAGCCTAAAGTAGTAAACTTAGGTGGATTAAACCCTAAGGCAGTTTATACTGCAACAGGTAAAGTAGCTAGAGCACAGCACAACGCTGAGCGTCACAGTAGCCTAAACGGTCAGACGGTCGAGCAGGCTATAGCTAGCAGGCAAGTAACAGCCCAGGACATCAAGTATGATGTAGCCAAGGGCTTCGTTAAACTAGCCTAGCACCAACTGGGAGGGTGCACACGATAGTCTCGTAAGAAGACTGGAAATGAATGTGTGTGCCCTCCTTTCTTTTGCCATGGACCATGATCGTGATCAGAATTGTCTGTAAACTCTGGACCGTTTGTTGTTGTTCGTGGCTGTAATTTCTCTGTAAACTGATAACCATTATTAGAGTATGATCGTGATCTCTCTGTAAACTATTACCCTTATTTATTAGAATGTGATCGTGTTGTCTCTGGCTAGGTTGGCTAGTGGCTTCGCTGTTGCTTCTATTCTGTTGTATAAATAAACTATACTTTTTATTTATTTTTACTTTACTTTTATAAAAATATAGCTTACGATATAACCTAATTAGTAAATAGGAGTAAATATGAAAAATACTAATAAAACTAAAAAGCCTACCGTAAACTACGGTAGCTTAAACCCTGAAGCTATTTATACGGCTACAGGTAAAGTAGCTAGGGCTAGTCATAACGCTGAAAGGCACGTAGCCCTAAACGGCTTAACGGTAGCGGACGCGTTAGCTACTAGGCAGGTTACGGTAGCGGATATAAAATACGACGTAGCTAAAGGTTTTATTAAGTTAGTTAAGTAGCTTAATAAAATACTAGGGTAGCTTAACGGCTACCCTACCCCCTACCCCACCCCCTTTATAGTAGTAGGTATATATAGTTAGCCTTTAGCTAAGTTTTTAAGAGACATTGGAATATGATTTTACTTTTTCTTGAACATAGACTATACTGTATGAATGGAAAGGAGGGTTCCCCAAATATTTTGCAAAAAATTTTTGAATATTGAGATTTACCCAGGGATCCTTCTTCCCTCTTAAGGACAGAAAATATGAGTTTTATTGACGATATGGTGAGGTCAGCTCAAAAACCTAAAACCAAACTGGGCAAAACTGTTGAAGAACACAAACGACGCAGAGCCGAAGCAATAGCTCCAACTGAAGCAATTCTGGCGGAAATCCAAGGTCTAATGAATCAAGGAAATTATTCAGAAGCCTATAGAAAATATGAACAACTTCCAATTGGAGACCAAATGGCTATTGCCGTGTCCCCTGCTGTAGGAGACCTGTTAGCTATGTATGAAGTACCTGAATTTGGCTCAAGAGGCATGCAAAATATTCAAGAAGGAGATTACTTGGGTGCTGCTGGTAATTTTGGCTTAGCAGGATTAGCAGGACTTTCTACTGTTCCTTTTTTCGGCTTAGGAGCAGATGCGATTAAGACTGGTATTACTGGTCTTAGAGGTATAGGCAGAACTGCTAAAATACCAGAGGGAGAGGGAATGGGTGTCGGAGGAAGTGGACCTGCGAACATAGACCCTGCACCAAGTAAAGTAGAGACTACACACCTTAAAGACAACCAAGTTTCTGAAACTCAGGACAGTTCTTGGATGTCCCTGCTCCAAGACATAATACTCAAAACCGTAGATACAAGAAACCTGGACCCTGACAAACCATACTCTTTTCAGTTTATTAAAGAAAGTGTACTTAAAGACAACCCTCCTGGACTACACACAAAATTAAATAAACAGTTTACAGACTACACATCAGAAGGCATTGAAGACGGTGGTAAGATAACTTTCAGAGAACTCATCTCAGATATAGGCAAAAACGAACCCTCTTTCTATGAAAACATATCGGAGGGTCCTCGTCTAGAGGGTTCAAATTGGTATCAGGGTCGTGAAGAATATACACCAAGGTTCCTGAATCCAAAAGCTAATGAAGGTGAATTGGACTATGTCGCACCTAGTGAATACGTAGAAAGAAACCTAAGTGTTATTCCTGCTAATCTCACCGAAGGACAAGTAAAAAACATGCCAATACCAGAGGATTTCCATGAAATGATTGGTCAGTCTCCATATACTAGGTTAGATGGCACCATTGATATAGATTATTATGGCAACAGAATGAGACCAGCCGACCCTAATAGAATTTTCCACTCAAGATCAGGTATTTATGATTTTGGAGAACAAGGTAAAAAGTACGTGGCAGCAGAACACCAATCAGATATGTATGGCTTCTATAATAAGACATCTGAACTTACACATCTTCAGGATTGGGCAACTAAAAGCGACCATTTCGACAACCTACAAAGAGCTGATGCGGGAGATCCACTTTACGGTGACTTCAGAGTGAACCTGGAAGAAGAACTTATTAAAAACCCTGAAGAAGCTATAAAAGTAATGGACGAGATAGTAAAAGAAGGAGTTAATCCAGAAGAGGCAGCAAAAGCAATAAGAGAGATAGCAGGAGATATAGACAGAAAAACAACCGAACGAATGTATAAAAAACTAGAGCTCCCATACAGAGGAGAAACAGAATTTACTCCAGAAGCCATTTCAAATACATGGAGGAACATGACTCCAGGAGAAAGACTTGCCCATGCACAAAGCGCAGAAGATGATATTTTAAAAAATTGGGAATCACATCAGCTTGAGTTTGGAACTTATACAAACGTAGAGCCAGATTTAAACATGCCTGAATCGCTTCTTATTTCTGATGAACGAATTGGTCCTATTAGTGATAACAACAGACTTCTAGCAATGAGAAGAAACCTCAGTAATAGAAATTTAGAATATGATTCGTCCACTCCTTATATATTTCAGGCTGAACATCCTTTATACACCACACCTGAGGCACCATGGTATGAAAACTTCGATCCTCTACTACAACAAGAAAGACGAATAGTACAAAAAGACGCCACTAAACAACTGGAAAAATATCTTAACCTGGAACTCCCAGAAAGTAGAGCACCTTTGTTTGACGAATGGTTTAATTTAAGTGTCAAAAGAAATCTAAACCATGCTGCTAATTCTGATGCCAATTCAATCTTATTCCCAATTGATGCTAAATCTGTAAGAAGACAAAGAGGAGAAACTTTTGGACAAACCAAAAAAACAACCAATATGGCACAAACTTACAAAAGTCGAACCGAGAATGCATTAAAAAACATAGCTGCTGAATACGATATTAATCTCACAGAACATTTAGGAAGATTTGAAGATCCTCAAGGAGGAACATACATAGAACTTACATTAACACCAGAACTAAGAGAAGCGTTTCAAAAAACTCTCTATAACAAAGGTGGAGCTGTCTATAAAGTTCCATTAATGACTCTTAAATACTAATACATGATAGATCCTAATATTTTAGAACAATTACCTGAAGAACTGCTTAAAGAACACCTAGAACTATCCGAAAGGCTAGAACTACTAGAAAGAGTAGAAAAAACTCAAAATAATTTTTTAGACTTTGTTAAATCCCAATGGCCAGGATTCATAGAGGGTGCTCATCATAAAAAGATGGCGGAAGCCTTTGACCGTATTGCTAGTGGTAAAATAACTCGGCTCATAATAAATATGCCACCACGACACACGAAGTCAGAATTTGCGTCTCATTTATTTCCTGCTTATTTAGTGGGTCGTAACCCTAGTTTAAAAATACTTCAAGCTACTCACACCGCAGACCTAGCTGTGAAGTTTGGTAGAAAAATAAGAGACCTCATGCTCACTGAGGATTACCAAGCAGTATTTGATTCTGTGGCTATAAACCCAGATTCAAAAGCAGCAGGTAAATGGGAAACCCAAGACACACGTAATCCCAAATTAAAAGGGGAGTACTATGCTGCTGGTGTGGGTGGCGCTCTTGCTGGTCGTGGTGCGGATTTGTTTATTATTGATGACCCTCATTCAGAACAAGACGCCATGAATCCAAAGTCCATGGAAGATACTTACGAGTGGTACACTTCTGGACCAAGGCAAAGACTCCAGCCTGGAGGTGCCATTGTCATAGTCATGACACGTTGGAACGTCAATGATCTAACAGGTCGATTATTACAAGATGCAGCTCGTGATCCTAAAGCAGATCAATGGGAACTCATAGAACTACCTGCTATATTACCTAGTGGTAAACCTTTGTGGCCAGAATATTGGTCTCTGGACGAAATAGAAAGTGTAAAGGCAAGTTTAAGAGGTGGTCCAAAATGGCACGCTCAGTATATGCAGAATCCAACTTCAGAAGAAGGAGCATTAATAAAAAGAGAATGGTGGAAAGAGTGGCCAAACAATAAACCACCTGAATGTGACTATATAATCCAGAGTTATGATACTGCGTTTTTAAAATCAGAGATGGCGGACTATTCCGCAATAACCACATGGGGTGTTTTTTACCCTGATGGTCGTTTGGGTGGTGAAGAAATATACAACGGCGACGCACCACATATAGTTCTACTAGATGTAGTAAAAGGTAAGTTTAACTTCCCTGAATTAAAAGGTCAAGCATTTAAGCAATATGAACATTGGAACCCAGACGTTGTAATTGTTGAGGGTAAAGCTAGTGGTATGCCACTTACTCAAGAACTGCGTAATGTGGGAATCCCTGTGCAAAATTTTACTCCATCTAGAGGTAACGACAAAGTAGCAAGAGTTAATAGTTGTGCTCCGTTATTTGAATCTGGTATGGTTTGGTATCCTGATACTAAGTGGGCACACGATGTAATTGAAGAATGTGCAGCTTTTCCATCAGGAGATCATGACGACTTAGTTGACTCTACAACTCAGGCTTTAATGAGGTTTAGACAAGGTGGCTTTGTGAAGTTGCCTAGTGACTACGAAGAAGAAGTTTTATATAAGAAGAAAATAAGTTATTATTGAGGGATAGGAACGGGAAAGAATGGCAATAGAAGCACAAAGATACGCAAACAAAGAAAAATCTCCGTTTGTAGAATCTGAAGAAGATATAATTTTAGAATTACCAGAAATGGATTCAGAAGCTGGAGGCGTTGAATTCCAAGTTGGGGAAAATGGAGAAATGTTACCTGTTCAGGAATCACCCGAACAACAAGAAAATGAACACAATGTAAACTTAGCTGAGATTTTGGAAGAATCAAGTTTAAGGGAAATCTCTGGTGAACTCATTGAGGCATACGAAGAAGACAAAACATCTCGTGAAGATTGGTTAAATAGTTTTTCTAAAGGACTAGATCTGCTAGGTATAAAAACAGAAGAACGAGATTCACCCTTTCCAGGAGCAAGTGGTGTAACTCACCCATTATTGAGTGAAGCTGCAACACAATTTCAAGCTCAAGCATACAAAGAACTCTTACCAGCCAATGGTCCAGTAAGTACAAGAGTTATTGGAGCCGAATCTGAAGAAGTAATGGCTCAATGTCAGCGTGTAAAAGAGTTTATGAACTACCAAATCACTGAAGTTATGGAAGAATACGACCCAGATATGGATAGTTTGCTTTTTTACCTACCTTTAGCTGGATCTGCCTTCAAAAAAGTGTATTTTGACTCATTATTAGGTCGTGCGACGTCTGCTTATGTAAAAGCAGAGGATTTAGTCGTTAGTTATGACACTACAAACCTAGAAACAAGCCCAAGAATCACTCATATTATCAATATGACAGGAAATGACATAAGAAAAATGCAATTAAACGGAATTTACCGAGATATTGAGATTGGATCGCCTGATGAAGTTGATTTAGACGAAGCAAAAGACAAAATGGATGAGTTACAAGGACTAAGTAAGCCAAGTAGCGACAATAATGAGTACACAATACTAGAAATACACGTAAATTTAGAGTTAGAAGGAGTCGATGAGTATGATTTTGCCGTACCTTACATAGTAACAATACTTGAAGATTCAGGCGAAATCCTCGCTATAAGACGTAATTGGGCTGTAAATGATGAATTATTCCGTAAAAAAGAGTATTTTGTACACTATAAGTTCCTTCCAGGACTTGGATTCTATGGTTTTGGGTTAATTCACATGATTGGCGGACTAACTAAGTCTGCAACTAGTATTTTAAGACAATTAATTGACGCTGGAACGCTAAGTAATCTTCCAGCAGGGTTTAAAGCACGTGGTATGAGAGTTCAAGGCGAAGATGAACCACTTAGACCAGGAGAATTCAGAGATGTAGATGTTCCTGGTGGTGCAATCAGAGAAGCACTTATGCCTCTTCCATATAAAGAGCCAAGTAGTGTATTGAGTCAATTATTAGGTATTTTAATAGATTCTGGCAGAAGATTTGCTAGTATTGCAGACATGCAAGTAGGAGATATAGGCAGTCAACAACTTCCTGTAGGAACTACAGTAGCTATGCTAGAGCGTGGCACAAAAGTTATGTCAGCTATACACAAACGTCTTCATTATGCTCAGAAAAAAGAGTTTAGACTTTTGGCTAGTGTCTTTTCAAGGTCTCTCCCTCCTATGTATCCGTATTCGGTAGCAGGTGCTAGTCAAGAGATTAAACAACAAGACTTTGATGATAGGGTAGATATTATCCCAGTAAGTGATCCAAATATATTCAGTATGGCACAGCGTGTTATGTTAGCTCAGCAAGAATTACAAATGGCACAAGCAGCACCAGAAATACATAATTTAAGAGAAGCATACAGAAGAATGTATGAAGCATTAGAAATTAAAAACATAGATTTAATATTACCGCCACCAGCTGAAGTCCCACCACGAGACCCAGTTAGTGAACAACAGGCAGCAATGTTAGGACAACCTATTAAGGCTTTTGAATTTCAAAACCATGAAGCCTATGTAGCAGCACACGGTGCTTTTGTACAGAATCCAATGATACAACAAAACCAAGCAGCAATACAGGCTGTTTCTTCAAACATACAAGAACACCAAGCTATGTTGTATAGACAACAAGTAGAACAAGCACTCGGTCAACAACTACCTCCTCTTGAGGAACTGCAAAATATGCCACCTGAACAATCACAACAGATAATGAATCAGATAGCATTAGCAGCAGCAGACGCAACTCAAAAAGTAACAGGTCAACAACAAGCACTTGCTCAAGCCGAGCAAAATGCTCAAGTGGATCCTATAATAGAAGTGAAAGAAAAAGAAATAGCTCAAAAAGCACAAGGTGACGCTTTACGAGCTCAGGTAGATCAAGCTAAAATAGAATCACAAGAAGCAATCGCAGAAATGAAGGTTGCTCAAGATAGAGAAGAGGCTTTATTAAAAGCACAAAATGAAAGTAATAAAACCTATGGTCAAATATTGAAAGATGTTAGATCAGCGGATACAAAAACTAAAGGTGATTAGATGAAAGATTCAACTAAATATAAAAAAGTTAGTTTTCCTGCTCCTAAGAGAATAGATCTCTCTAAACCAGTAAAATCTGTTACTGTACTTAATTCAAGCAGTAAGAGCGTTTTTGGTAATGGTCAAAAAGAGGTCCAAGGCAAAGGTGCAGCAACTAAAGGTATTAAGTTTAATTCAAGTCCAAGTGGAGCTAGATAAGTTTAATGAGTGATTCACCAGAAGCATTCGTTTATAAAGCTACACTCGAAAGAATTGTAGATGGCGACACATTTGATTGTTGTCTTGATTTAGGCTTTGACGTTAAACTACATAAACAAAGAGTGAGACTAGCAGGGATTGATACACCCGAAAGCAGAACACGAAACTTAGCAGAAAAAGCATTAGGCTTAAAAGCTAAAGAACGTTTAAAAGAACTTTGCGTAGGTTCCATAAAAGTGAAATCTTTAGGCAAAGGTAAATATGGAAGAATATTAGGTGTCCCGTACACAGAAGACGGTGAAGATATTTGTCAAAAACTTATATCAGAAGGTCATGCTGTAGAATACCATGGTGGCACTAAAACTAAAATCTGGGGAGGATAATATGCCAGGAATGACTGAAAGAAGAAGAAAAATGAGAGGCGAAACTAAAACTGCTCGTGGTGACTATGACAAAAAAGGTTATGGGCACGGTGGTGACGTCAAATATATGGGTGGTGGCGGACACTACAATAAGAAAGGTAGATCAATGTCTGATAAAGACAAAGGTAAATATGGAAGATCAATGTCTGATAAAGACAAAGGTAAATATGGAAGAACAATGTCTGATAAAGATAGAAAAAAATAATAATGGCTAAAAGAGGATTATGGGCGAATATACACGCCAAACGTAAGCGTATTAAAGCAGGCAGTGGAGAACGTATGCGTAAAAAAGGCGAAAAAGGTGCACCAACTGCTGCACAGATGAAAGCAGCACAAGGTAAAAACATGGGTGGTATGGTTCAAAGTTTTATCGTGGGTGGTGCAGTAAAATCAGGAAAACACAGAGGGTGTGGTGCAATAACCCCAAGCAAGAAGAAAACAACTAAATATTATTAATGGCTGAATATCAAGGAAAAACAGTAACTTTAAACAGACCACGAGCTATCCGTAAAGGAGAACCAGGATATGGTAAAAAACGTAAAGTAGTTTTTGTTTCTAAATGTAGCAGTGGTGGTAATAAAATTAAACGAATAACCTTTGGCGATAAAAAATTAGGAAAACACCCAGGAGACAAAAGCCGAAAGAAAAGCTATTGTGCTCGTAGTGGTGGCATAAAAGGTAAAGCAGATAGATGTAGTGCTAATTATTGGGCACGTAAGGACTGGAACTGTTAGTATGGATGGTCTTTATATATTCGAAAAATTCCTAAGAGAAATCCGCAGAAGACAAGAAGATTTAACTGAAGTCTTAAAAACTGGCGGAGTTAAAGATTGGGAAAGTTATCAAAGAGTTCTTGGCGAACTATCAGGTCTGAGTTCTGCCGAGCAAATCATAGTGGACCTGCAAAACATCAAGGAGCAAGATGATGGAAATTGATGCATTGACTAAAGAATCTAAGGGTAAAGAAATCCCAGACCATATTCCAATGGTTAGAGATATTGAACCCGAAGAGGAAAAAGTTGAATTTACACCTGATACAGTTCAGGAAGATGAATCTCTTATGGAGATGATTCCTAAACCTACAGGGTACAGATTAATGATATTACCGTTTTCTCGTAAAGCGAAAACTAAAGGTGGTATATTACTTCATAACGATACGTTAGAAAAAGAAAGAATAGCTACTAATGTTGGTTTCGTAGTATCATTAGGACCAGATGCTTACAAAGATAAAGCTAAATTCCCGAATGGCGCATGGTGCCAAGAAAGAGATTGGGTTATTTTTGGAAGATACGCAGGAGCAAGAATCAAAATTGATGGAGGCGACCTGCGACTATTAAACGATGACGAAGTACTGGCTGTGGTTGATAACCCAGAAGACGTACAGTAGTCACGCAATTAAAAGGAGTATAACATGGCAAATCCCATGCAAACAGAAGCAGAAGAAGCCGTAGAGGTGGAACTAGAACCACAACCAGTAGAAGAATCTGCTGTTGAGGAAGTTAGTGAAGCCGAATCCCCAACAGAAGAAGCTAAATCCGATTCAGAAGAGATTGAAGATTACAGTGATTCTGTTAAAAAGCGAATAAATAAGCTAACTTATAAAATTCGAGAAGCCGAAAGAAGAGAGGCAGCAGCAATAGATTACGCTAAAGGCGTACAAGAAAAGTTGAATAATACTCAAGCATCGCTTTCACAAAAGGATAAAAACCTTTATGATGAGTATAGTGCTAGAGTTGCAAGTCAACTTTCTTCTGCTGAAGATCGCTATAAAAAAGCACATGATATAGGCGATTCAGAAGAAATGCTGGCTGCACAAAAAGATGTAGCGACTCTTGCTGTTGAACTTGAAAGTTTAAACAGAGTTAAGCCGCAACAACAAGCACAGGAACAACCAGTTGAAGTTCAACAATACCAACAACAACAAACTGTTCCGCAGCAACCTATTCCTCAGCCTGATGAAAAGGCTCAAGAATGGGCAGCTAAGAATGAGTGGTTTGGTACTGATTTGGCTATGACAACAAGTGCTTTTGCATTTCATAGACAGTTAGTTGAACAAGATGGATTTGATCCACGATCTGATGAATATTATCAGGAAGTGGATAAAAAGATGGCAGAGGCTTTTCCACATAAGTTTAATACTGGTGGAGAAGTTTCTCAAGTAAACGTTCAAGAGAATGTTGCTAATTCTAGTAGAGGTACTAGAGGCAGAGCAGGAAAAGGACGCAAAGTTAAGTTGACACAAAGTCAAGTTGCAATAGCAAAGAGACTAGGTGTTCCACTTGAAGAATACGCTAAACACGTTAAATAAGGAGATAAAAATGGTAGAAGATACTAAAACTAAAATAGAAGAAATTACCAACACAGATCGAACTCCAAGATCTGCGGAGAATCGTGCAGAAAAAGCACGCTTAAAACCATGGCAACCACCGTCTTTATTAGACGCACCAGACGCACCTGAAGGTTACGTTTACAGGTGGATACGTGAATCAATGGTTGGTCAAGAAGATAAAGCGAATATGTCAAAACGTATTCGTGAAGGATGGGAACCTGTGAGAGCAGAAGACCACCCTGAATTTGAAGCACCAACAGTTGAAGATGGTAAACACGCTGGAGTAATTGGAGTAGGTGGGTTGATCCTCGCAAAGATGCCAATCGAAATCGTCGAACAACGACGCGAATATTACAGAAAAATGGCTTCAGACCAGATGGAGGCAGTCGATTCGAATCTAATGCGAGAAAGTGACAGCAGGATGCCTATTAGTAAACCTAATAGAAAAACTCAAGTCACATTTGGAAAAGGAGGCGAATCATAAAGATTCGTTAATATTAACTTAATTTATAACTATAAAGGTGAATTAAATGGCAAACGTAAATGACCCGAATGGTTTCGTACCAGCATATCATATGGCTGGTGGAGTTATTAGACCTTCTGAATTCCCTATCCAGAGTGGTGCTACTGGCGATATCTTTGCAGGTGACGTCGTTAAGCTCGCAAGTGGGTATGTACTTCAAGGAGGAGCTACTGATGCTCCACTAGGTGTATTTGGTGGATGCGAATACCAAAATAGTTCAGGAGAAGTGATCTTCACTAGAAGATTTGTCTCTGGAACTGCATCGTTAGGTTCTGCGAATATAAAGGCATATGTGTATGCTGATCCAAATATTGTTTATGAAGCCCAGTTTACTGGGACTCCTTCACAAACTGATGTTGGAAAAGTACACACTATTTCTACAACCGCAGGAGATAGTAATAATAACCGTTCGAAAGAAGGAGTAACAACTACCACAGCTAGTGGTATTGCAAAATTAGTTGCGTATGTGGATCGTCCAGAAAACACAGCTAATGCACAATACGCTAGAGGGTATTTTATATTCCCAGCTTCGACATATGGAAATGACTAAGAGGTAAATTAAATGGCAATAAATAGAGCGCAATTAGTAAAAGAACTCGAGCCAGGACTAAACGCACTTTTTGGTCTCGAGTATGATCGATATGAAAACGAGCATGCCGAAATTTTCGACATGGAGAGTTCAGACAGAGCTTTCGAAGAAGAAGTTATGTTATCAGGCTTCGCATCCGCTCCTGTTAAAGGAGAAGGATCTGCTGTAGCTTATGACACAGCTCAAGAAACTTTCACGGCTCGTTATTCACACGAAACGGTAGCTTTAGCCTTTGCGTTGACAGAAGAGGCAATCGAAGATAATCTCTACGATACACTTTCTTCTAGATACACAAGAGCTTTAGCTAGATCAATGGCAAGCACAAAGCAAGTAAAAGCTGCAAATGTACTGAATAATGGTTTCTCAACTTCCTATCCAGGAGGAGACGGAAAACCTCTCATGACAACTGACCACCCAACTTTAACAGCTGGTGATCAGTCTAATGAGCCAAGTTCAGCTGCAGACTTGAACGAGACTTCGTTAGAAAACGCATTAATAGATATTTCAGCATTTAAAGATGAAAGAGGTATTAAAGTTAATGTACAGGCTAGAAAACTGATAGTGCCACCACAATTACAATTTGTGGCTGACAGGATATTAAACTCTCCTGGCAGAGTGGCATCTTCAGATAATGACATAAACGCTATTAAGAACATGGGAATGCTTCCTGATGGCTATGTTGTTAATCATTATCTAACCGACTCAGATGCATGGTTTATTAAATCCGATGCACCTAATGGATTGAAGCACTTTGAAAGGGCTGCAATGAGTACTGGTATGGAAGGAGACTTCGAAACTGGTAATGTTAGGTACAAAGCTAGAGAAAGATATAGCTTTGGTTGGTCAGACTGGCGTGGAATCTACGGATCTCCAGGTGCTTAATTAGGAACGATTTATTGTAGCGTTTCTTACTCAACTACAATTATTAAGGGAGCTTCGGCTCCCTTTCTTTTTTCTAACTGTTAATATAGAATAAGTTATCTAGGGATAATTAATTTGTTCTATAGACTGCCCTAGCAGACAAGCCAAGACTATAGGACATTATTTCCAAAGGAGGAAATTATGGCAAATTCGACGTTTAATGGTCCAGTTAGGTCTGAAAATGGTTTTGAACAAATCAGTATAGACTCCACTACTGGAGCAGTAACTACAAACTTAGATGTAGATAGCAGTGGTAATATTGTTACCTCTGGTTCTGTACTAAGTTACGATAATATTGTTGACATTACTGCAGCAACATATAGTGTTACAGCAGCACAGTCTGGTTCTGTTTTTACTTTAAATAGAGCAGCAGGTATTGTGGTAACATTACCAACAGCAGCAGCAGGTTTACAATATACATTTATAGTAGGTACTACATTTACAGGTGCAGGTCAAATCAATACGCAAAACACCAGTGATTTATATTCTGGTTTTGCTCAAATATTTGATCCAGCAACAGCAGGTGATACCAATACTTTTATTCCTGATGCTAGTAACGATGACACTATTGATTTAGGTTCAGCAGCACAAGGTTGGTTAGTCGGTGGAATTATTCGACTAAAAGCAACAACAGCTGCAGTGTGGCATTGTGAGGCATTCCTTCACGGTGATGGAACATTAGCTACACCGTTTGAATAAGGAGTAAACCATGGCTGACGCAGTAACTTCAACAACAATTGTTGATGACGATAGGAAAGCTGTTATACAGTTGACCAATACGTCTGACGGAACTGGGGAATCGGCTGTTACCAAAGTAGATGTAAGTGCACTATCTGCAAGAAGTTCAGATGGTGCAGCTTGCACAGGTTGTAAAGTCTCAAGAATTAATTATTCAACATTCGGTATGAGCGTTAAACTATTGTGGAACGCCAGTACTAACACAATTTGTTGGGATTTAAATTCAGACTATAGTGACGATATTGACTTTTCTTACATAGGTGGTTTGCAGAACACTGCTGCTGCCAGTGGAAAAACGGGAGATATTAAACTTACAACTACAGGGCATGCCAGTGGAGACTCTTACGTTATCGTTTTAACAGTAATAAAAGAATATTAATGGCTACATCAGGTACTAAGACTTTTCAGCTAACCATAGCAGACACAATAGAAGAAGCATATGAATTAGCTGGTCTAGAACTTAGGACTGGATACGATGCGGAAACAGCTAGACGATCTTTAAATATAATGTTTGCAGATTGGTCTAACAGAGGTGTAAACCTCTGGACGATAGAACAGGTTACAACTAACCTTTCTTCTGGCACAAACAGTTATACTTTAAATTCGTATGACTTAGATATTGTTTCCGCAGTTATTCGACAAATAGATTCTTCTTCAAATACAACTGATTTACAATTAACACGTATAGGAAGAAGTGAGTATTTAAACATACCTGATAAATCTTCTAAAGGAAGACCGACTCAGTATTTTGTAGATAGACAATCAACTCCAGTAGTAAAGTTATGGCCAACACCAGACAGTACCTACACATATAAATTAGTAGCAAATACTATTCAGAGAATAGACGACGTAACAGCTTCTGCCCAAGACCCAGAAGTACCTTCAAGGTTTATGCCTTGCATGGCTAGTGGTTTAGCATACTACATAGCTTTAAAGAAAAACCCAGAAAAAGCTCAATTATTAAAACAACAGTATGAACAAGATTTCAAACTTGCTGCTGATGAAGACCGTAATAGAGCTTCTCTTCATCTTGTGCCTAACAGGAGTTATTTATAATGGCTTATGCTATAGGCAAATATTCTAACGCAGAGTGTGACAGGTGTGGTTTTGTATATAAGTATTTAGAAATGAAAGTAGAATGGAATGGATTAAAAGTTTGTTCTTCATGCTACGAACCTAAACACCCACAACTTGACCCACAACCTATACCTGTAGATCCAGAAGCATTAAAACAACCAAGACCAACAGAACCAGCTCCTACAACAGGATACGGTATAGTCAGGTCAGAAAATACTAAAAACTCTGAAGGAGTAACAGGTCTTTCTATGGATGTTTCACATAATGATGTAATAGGGTCTAGTTTCTATATGGATGAAGTTACGGGAGAAGTAGGAGAAGTAACCATTACTACAAGTTAATATGAGTTGGACTTATTCTACACTAAAAACCGCAATACAGGACTACGCTGAGTCCACAGAATCATCGTTTGTTACACATTTAGATGATTTTATAAAAACAGCAGAAGAACGTATTTTAAAAGCCGTTCAATTGGACGACTTTATTAAAAATGTAACAGGAACAGCAACGTCTGGTTCTGCATATCTAGGAGCACCAACTGACTTCTTAGCACCTTTTAGTTTAGCTGTAATCGACAGTAGTTCAAACTACAATTACCTTAAACTAAAACACCCAAGTTTTATTCGGGATTATACGCCTGCATCTTCTACAACAGGAGAACCAAAGTATTACGCAGAGTTTGATGATAATACTTTCATATTGGCACCAACGCCTAATTCAAACTACACGTTTGAACTACATTATTTTTATAGACCCTCGTCTCTTACTTCGGCAGGTGATTCAGGAACAACTTGGTTATCAACCAACGCACCAAACGCAATGTTGTACGGTGCTTTAGCAGAAGCCATGGTGTATTTAAAAAACTTTGAATCAGTACCTATCTATGAACAAAGATTTCAGGAAGCCCTAGCCATGATGAAAAATCTAGGTGAAGGAAAATCAACCAGAGATCAATATAGATATGACCAAGTAAGGAGACAACCACAATCATGAGAATACCTGAATTAGAGGGCAAGAATATTGCCATAGTAGCTATGGGTGAAAGTCAATTAGATTTTCATCTTTCAATATCACACAGCAATGAGTATGACGAAGTATGGGCGATCAATGCCATGGCTGGAATTATTAAAAAAGTAGATAGAACATTTATGTTAGACCCAGCCAGCAGATTTTTAGACACAGATGACGCAGGAACACAAACAGGACTAATGAGAAAAGTTTTGAAAGAACATCCAGGTCCTATTTACACATGTGAACTAGACGATAGGTGCAAAAACTTAATAGAGTTCCCATTACTAGAGGTTGTTAAAGATACAAAATCATCTTATTTAAACAACACTGTTTGTTTTGCTATAGCTTTTGCTATGTATAATCGAGTAGGTAGAATAAATATGTTTGGTGTTGATTTCAGCTATAAAGGGAACTTACATTTTGCAGAAGCAGGAAGAGCTTGTGTTGAGTTTTGGCTTTCTAAATGTATAACTTCAGGTATTGTAGTAAGTGTAGCTCCAAGATCTGGTTTGTTAGACACAGATATTCCTGTAAAAGATAAAGTTTACGGATATCATAGGTTAGATAACCCACCTTTAATAATGTTTGACCCAGAAACTGAAGAGTTTTATAAAATAGGGTATAAAGAATATACAGAAGCTGTGGAGAAAAAACAAAGAGAAGAAGCCGAACTAGTGGCTGTTTTAAACACACCACCTGAGGCAAAGAGGTATTAAAAATGATAAAAATAGACACAGTTGGGGGGTTAGGAAACATATCTGTAGAAACGCAACAAAACAGGGGACACCCACCTGAATACTGGGCAGAAAGAGCCACTCAAAAAATTTGTGGCATTTCTGAAGATGCAGCACCTCACATAAAACAACAAGCAGAAGCCTTTAGGCTTTCTATTTATACAACAATACTTTATTATATAAAGCAGAGCATCAATAGTGAAAGATGCACAATGAGAAATCTTCTAGTCAATCAAGGGCATGAAGATTTAGCTAAAATATTAAAGGAGCTATAATGGCAATAACATCGACATTAACAACCAGCTTTAAAAAAGAACTTTTAGAAGCTGTACACAATTTTAAAAACTCAGGTGGCGACACTTTTAAATTAGCACTCTATACTAGTTCTGCAACTATGGGAGCAGCAACAACTGCATACACTACTACTAATCAAGTTAGTGGAACAAATTACACAGCAGGTGGTGGAACTTTAACTAGAGTTGATCCAACAAGTTCTGGTACAACAGGATACACAGATTTTGCTGATCTTACTTTTGGAACAGCTACTGTTACTGCTAGAGGATGTTTAATCTATAACAGTACTGATTCAAATAAATCTGTAGCCACTATTGATTTTGGTGGAGACAAAACTTCTACAGCAGGAGATTTTACAATTGTTTTCCCTGCAGCAGCAGCAAGTACAGCTATCATAAGAATAGCATAGTCTCATGCCTGATGCTGGTTGGGGGCGAGGCACTTGGGGATCAGGTGGCTGGTCTTCTGATTCTGTTTCCGTAACCTTATCTGGCGTAGCAGGCACAGCATCTCTAGGAAGCGTCAGTACTGACGCCGAAGCTAACACAACCCTTTCTGGTTTAGCAGCAACAAGTGCTCTAGGCACACTAAGTATTGTTGCGGAAGCCAATGTTTCTCCAAGTACCCAAGTAGGAACTTCAGCAGTCGGTTCTTTAACTATAGACGCCGAAGCTAATGTGGTACCGACAGGACAATCAGCAACAGGAGCAGTTTCTGGTGTAGGTGTAAATGCCTCAGCTGTAGCTGTTCTTCCAAGTGCTGTAGGTACTGTAGGTTCTCTTTCAGTTGATGTTGATGGAGAAGCTAACGTAGTAGTGGAAGGACTGAGCGCCACCTCAGCTATAGGTACTGTTACTGTCAGTGAAAGTGTAGCCGTTGATGTTACTCTAAGTGAAGCGACTACTGCTATAGGAAGTATAACAACAAAAGCAGGAGCAAAAGCAACATTAGTGGGTGTTTCAGGTGAAACTAATACCCCTACAGTTAATGTTTGGGGTATAATAGATGATAGTCAATCACCAAGTTGGACAGTAGTAACTGACAGTCAATCACCAAGTTGGACAGGGGTAAGTGATAGTCAGTCTCCAGAATGGCAAGATGTGGCTTAACTATTGGAGAAAAAAAGTATATAATCTATATATTGAATAGGATTTTAAAATGGCCAGTACATATGTAAATAATCTAAGACTCAATGAAATGGCTACTGGAGACGGTAGTGGAACATGGGGTACTACAACAAATACAAACCTTGAATTAATCGCAGAAGCATTTAGTTATGGTTCAGAAGCTATAGCAGATGCCTCAACACATACAATTACAATAGCTGATGGTACTTCAGATGAAGCAAGATCACTATATTTAAAATGCACAGGTGGAGGACAAGCCTGTACAGTAACTCTCGCACCAAATACAGTATCTAAAGTATGGATAATAGAAAACGCTACTAGCTATACTCTAACCTTTACTCAAGGTAGTGGAGCCAATGTAGCAGTATCTGCAGGAGAAGTTAAGATGATAGCCACTGATGGGCAAGGCAGTGGTGCTGTAGTTTATGATTTATTGACAGATGTTTCTCTAGCAGGAACAACTTCTGTCGTTGATTTAAAAACTAGTAGTTCTTTGACACCTAGTGCCTCTGATGGAGCAGCATTAGGTTCAGCTTCTCTAGAATGGTCAGATTTATTTCTAGCAGATGGAGCAGTAATAAACTTAGGGGATGATCAAGACACCACTCTTACTCACGTTGCTGATACAGGTTTACTATTAAATAGCACAAGACAATTACAGTTTGGTGATTCAGGCACATACATACATCAATCAGCAGACGGAGTATTAGATTTAGTTTCTGATACTGAAATAGAAATAAACGCTACAACCATAGATATGAATGGTACTGTTGATATATCAGGAACAGTAACTGCTACAGGTACATCAGTTTTTGCAAGTCTTGATATTTCTGGAGATATAGATGTAGACGGAACAACAAACCTAGATGTAGTAGATATAGACGGAGCTGTAGATATGGCTTCAACTCTACAAGTAGATGGTAACGCTACTTTTGGAGGCAATTTAACACTTGACACAGGCGACATAACTATATCAAATGCAGGTCCAACACTATATTTAACTGATACTGATAACAACCCAGACTGGCAAATTAAAAATGGTAATGGCAGTTTAAGATTTATTGATGCAACAAATACTGTTGATGTTCTTACTTTAACAGCTAGTGGTGTTAGTTTTAATGGGACAATAAATAGCGTAGGCATATCCTCAAACATAACTAACTTTAGTGAAAGTATGCTTATCAGTAATGATGCTGGTACAGGCACATTATCTAGTGCTGACAATAACACAGGATTTGGATATGAAGTTTTTGATGACCTAACAACTGGTGATGCAAACACAGCTTTAGGACGTAAGGCATTAACTACATTAACCACTGGTTCTGGAAACGTAGCAGTTGGTATGAACTCACTTTTAGTTAATACAACAGGTGCAGACAATGTAGCTATTGGAGCAAGTGCATTAACTGCAAATACCACAGCTGATGACAACACAGCGATTGGACATGATGCAATGAAAGCAAACACCACTGGAGCAAACAACGTAGCAGTGGGTTCTTTTGCCTTAGATGCTAACACCACAGCTAGTGAAAACGTAGCGATAGGTCAAGCAGCATTAAGTGCCAATACCACAGGAGCAAGAAACACAGCTGTAGGACAAGGTGCTTTAAACGCAAACACAGAAGCAAATAGTAATGTAGCAGTCGGCAGAAGTGCTTTAGGTGCAAATACCACAGGACATGATAATACGGCTGTAGGTAGAGAATCTCTCTATGTAAACACTACAGGAAATGATAACGTAGCAGTAGGTACTTTTGCTCTTGACGCAAACACTACAGCTAGTGAAAACACAGCTATTGGTAAAAGTGCTATGACAGCTAATACTACTGGTGGTCACAACACAGCAGTAGGTTTTTATGCAGCAGGTGCAAATACTACAGGAGACTACAATGCAGCATTTGGTTATCAAGCCTTAGATGCTAATACTACAGGAGACTATAACACAGCAATAGGAACGGCATCATTAGGAGCTAATACAACAGCAAGTGAAAACGTAGCAGTTGGTTATGCAGCAGGTGCATTAAACACAACAGGTGCATCTAATGTAGCTATAGGTTATGAGGCATTTGATAGTAA
>VTLG01005199.1_pt1 | contig 43000 bp, 34 predicted proteins | sample 4694571 | NCBI WGS metagenome assembly VTLG01 (sample SAMN12604809, study PRJNA352737) | marine metagenome | biome: ENVO:00000447; feature: ENVO:00000209|ENVO:00000569|ENVO:01000036; material: ENVO:00002151; isolation source: viral sequences binned using virsorter ...
TAGTAGATACATTTAAACTAGCAGATGTAAGAGCACAGAAATATATTACTTATGTGGTAGATCAACGATATACCCAAGAACGTCAATTAATGATTGTTGATCTTTTACATGATGGTGCCTTTGGATATATTAACCAATATGGAAGAGTTGAAACGCAATATGATCAAGGTTCCTTTGATTTTGCTATTACTGGGGATTTGGGACAATTACAGTGGTATCCTAATAAATTTAGTGTTAATGATTATGATATTACATGCCTCTCTTATAATTTAAACGATAACTTCTTAGGAATAGGAACTACTGCTTTAAGTGATGTTGCAAAAATAGAAAGTTCTAGTACTAAGGTTCCTAGTGGCACTACAACTACAATTGTTGGAATTGCAAGTACATATCGGTCTGCTAAGATTTTAGTTGAAATTACACCAGATGCAAGTGGAGTTGGTGATATTAATAGTAGTGAATGGCAATTTGATGAACTTAATATTCTCCATGATGGATCAGATGTTCAACTGTTAGAATATGGCGAATTACTTACTGTTCCCGGTGGATATTCGGGAGCTGGATATGGAACCTATTATCCTTATATTGATGGAACTGATTTAAAGGTTGATTTTGTTCCTAATGCTGGTATTGGTACGACTTGTGTTGTTAATACCATCTACGTAGCAATAGCACAGACCTCTTCTGGTATTGGTACTATTCAAATGAACCATGCTTTAATAGAGGCAAGATCAAAAGATATTTCTGCTTCTGGAACTCCTATAGCAGTACCAGTTGCTGAATATCCAAATGATTATGATGGAGCACATTTCTTAGTTCAAGTAACTGATACGACTAATAATCATTATCAAACATCGGAAATTCTTATTGTTGATAATTATATTGAAGATCCTTCTGTTAGTGTTCAAACCTTTGATACAGAATATGCAACTATTAATAGTCATTCTGATCTAGGTATTTTTAGTAGTAGTATTAGTGGTTTAGGAACGGTTTCTTTATACTTCCAACCTAATGCCAGTATTGCGGTAGAAGTTAAGACTTACATGAATGCATTAAAGAATGTTCTTGCATCTAAGGATGAAATAGACTTTACTAATGCAACTATTGAAAGTGGATTTGAAACTTATACTGGTACAGAAAGAGATATTAAGAGATCGTTTAATTTAACTCATAGTAACTATAATATCTTTGAAAGATATTTCTTGGCAAATGAGAGTGCTATTGTAAGTACTGATGATAATACTGTTACGATCCCAAATCATTTCTGGGTTACTGGTGAGAAAATTACCTATAACCATGTAGGAACATCTAATTCTGGTATTGGAATAGCATCTACTGATGGATTTGTTGGGGTTGGTACTACTACCTTCTTACCATCAGAAGTATTTGTTGTTAAGGTTAATGATGACACTGTTAAGTTTGCTGAAACAGCAGAAAAAGCATTAAAGGTTGTTCCCGATGTCGTAGATATTACGAGTGTTGGTATTGGAACTTCTCATAGATTTGTTTCTCAGAAACAGAATCAAAAAGTATTAATGGCACTGGATAATATTATTCAGTCACCTGTTGTTTCTACTGCTGTTACAACTACTCTTTCTAATGTACTTTTAGGGGTTCAGAATATTGCTGAGTTTAGTGGAATAACTTCATTCTTTGGTGCTGATCTTATTAAGATTGATGATGAGATCATGAAGATTGAAGGGGTTGGTATTGGTAGTACTAATCGTGTTAGAGTGCGTAGGGAATGGCTAGGAACCGCCCTGGCGGGGCATGGAACGGATTCTTTGGTAACTAAGGTTATTGGTAATTATAATATTGTTAACAACCTTCTAACGTTTACTGAGGCACCTTATGGAAATGTTCCTATAAGTAGTACTACCAATCCACCTGATGATAGGGATTGGGTTGGAATATCAACTGGATCTCATTTCCAAGGAAGAACCTTTATGCGTTCAGGTGAGACTGGTGGTAGTAATGAATCATATACAGAGAATTATATATTTGACAGTCTTTCTAATCAATTTAACGGAATTAATAATACGTTTACTTTAGAATCTAATGGTGCAAATGTAACAGGTATTCAAACTGATTCTATCATTCTTGTTAATGATATTTTCCAGGCCAATGGAAGTACTTATCAGTATACTATTGCAGAAAATTCTGGTATTTCTTCTATAACCTTTACTGGAACTGCGACTTCTATTGCTTCCGATCCAGGTGGTTCAAATCTTCCAATGGGTGGAGTTATTGTTAGCGTTGGATCTAGTGAAGGATTTGGTTATCAACCACTAGTGGCAGCGGGTGGAACAGCAATTGTCTCTACTGCTGGCACTGTAAGTTCTATTAGTCTAGGATATACAGGTTCTGGATATAGATCGGGTATTCAAACAGTTAATGTTTCAATTCAGCAAGAAAGTTTAACAGGAACAGACATTGTTGCTATTGGTACCGCTGCAATTAGTGATGGGTATATAACTGGGGTGGCTATAACTAATCCTCATGTATTCTCTAAACCACTAAGTATCGCCTATGTAGGTTACAGTACTGCTCAGGGTCTTACAACTGTAACTACTCATCTTCCTCATCAATTAGATATTGGTCATGAGATAGATTTGTCTGGTATTGCATTCACTTGTGCATATTCACCACGTTTAGGTATTAGTGCCGTAGGTTATAATACTGCTACTGGTATTATGACAGTTACAACTGCTAGTCCTCATGGATATAATACTACTGGCAAAACAAGTCGTGTTATCTTTACTGGACTTGCATTTACTTGTGGTTTGGATAATGGAGAATCTACTCATTATTATCCACGAGGTCAAGACTTAGCATATGATACAGCAGTTGAAGTTATAAAGAATGGAACTCTTAAAACAGTAACTGATGCGAAGTATAATCCTGTAACAGGTATTATGACTGTTACTGTTCCTTCTCATGGATTAAGTAATGGTGACAAAGTTTTAGTAGAAAATAATTCCTTATCCTTTATATGTTCTAAGGATGGTGGAAAGACCACTCATACTTATCCACGACAAACGGATCCTATTGCTGGACAGTGGGTAACCATTTCTAATAAGACTACTAATACATTTAGAATTCAAACTTTAAGTGTAACACCTTCTACTAATGTGGGAGTTCATACTTTCGTTGGAGCATTAACTGATGGCATTACTCTACATGACGATAAGATCAGTGTTAATGTAGGATATGGTGGTCCTGCTGATCAATTTGCACATACTTTTGTTGGTATAGGAACTAGTGCTGTTATAACTGGTGGAGATTATACACATCAATTTGTAAGTGCAGCAAGTAGTGCGGTAGTTACTGGTGGTAATTACACTCATACCTTTGTAAGTGCTGTTGGTGGTGGAGTTACAGTAACAGGAATAGGTACTACCACTCCTACTGCTGCTTCCTATGATGCATCAACTGGTGAGTTAGTATTAACGGTGGGAGCAGGTCATACGTACACAACCGATGATACTGTAGGATTCTCAACCAATGCAATAGTCTTTACATGTTCCTTAGATGGAAATACAAGTGCTCATGCTTATCCCCGTTCTAGTGATCCTATTACCGGAATGGGAGTTACCGCAATTACTGGTGTAGGGGATACAACTATTACCGTTAATGTTGGTTCTTCTCCACTGTCTTACTATAATGTTTCAGATGCTAGTTACACTGCATCTAGTGGAGAGTTGTCTTTAACTATTGGTAATCATAGTCTTACTGGACCAAGTACTCATACTGTAACTGCTGCTCAGTATAATCCTGTATCAGGTATTATGACTGTCTTTGTTGGTACTGCAAATTCATTCTCTAGTGGTGATAAGGTTCGTTTTGATAATGATTCATTAACCTTTACTTGTGCATTAGATGGACATACTGCTAATAAGACATATCCAAGATCTGGTTCAGGAAGTACTACTGATCCATTTAGTGGAAAATGGAGATCTATTTCAGGTATAGGTAGCACCTCATTTGAAGTTCAAGTGTTAGATACTATTCCTTCTTCTTACACTGGAATTCATACATTTGTATCTGCGTCGGCAGGTGGACTTCATAAGATGGGTGAATCTATTAAGATTGAACAAGATAGTTTAACCTTTAGATGTTCTATGGATGATTATGCAACTCTGCATACTTATCCAAGATATAGTGATCCTGGATTTAGTACCTGCTTAGGAATTACGACTGTTAGTTCTAATACTATTACTCTAAATGTTGGGGTATCCACAATAGTCAAATATGATGTAACCGCAGCAGATTACTTCCCTGCTAGTGGTATCATGACTATGACCATTGGTGACCATACTTTACGTAAAGGAAGTAGTATTAAGATTGCTACCGAATCTCTTAAATTTACTTGTGCTAAGGATGGTGGAATTACAACTCATAGATATCCTAGAAAACCAGATCCTACTTATAGTGGTGTAGATATTACTGCTGTTAATAGCACTACTGAATTTGAAGTTAATATTGGTGTTTCTACGGTTCCTAGTTATTATGTGGGATTAGGTTCTGTTCAGGCAGCAATTATGGCTCCTAGGGCAAATAATTTCTCTGCAAGTAAGACTGATCCGGCCTCTGGTGGAACTACAGTTCTGAGAGTTTTGGATAATAAGACTTTTGAGATTAATACTGGTGTATCAACCTTAGAACACTTCTATGCAAGAGGTGGATCTTTACAGAGATCAATGGATGTTGTATTTGATGATCCAGAATCTTATTCAAACTTAGCATTAGATTATGCTTCTGGTTATAGTGGAATTGGAACTGCTGCTACTATTGATGTAGTTGTAGGACAAGGATCTAGTGTTATTAATTTCAGAGTTGATGAAACAGGGTATGGTTATGGAAATGGAGAATTTTTAACTGTTCCTATTGGTGGAACCACTGGTATTCCAACTACTTCTTCTTATAGGGAATTCCTTGTTGAAATAACTGAAACATTTAATGATGAGTTTACGGGATGGTCAGTTGGACTTCTTCAAATGCTTGATAATTGGGATGATGATTTTGATGGTGATACAACTACTTTCCAATTAACTGAGAATGGTGGAGACTTGATTTCTATTCGTTCACGTAAAGGATCTCAAATTAATGTTCAAGATGTTCTTCTTATTTGGATTAATGATATTCTTCAAGTTCCTGGTAAGGGATATAAATTTGATGGTGGTAGTGTAGTTACTTTCACAGAAGCACCTAAGAAAGATGATACATCTAAGGTGATTTTCTATAAGGGAAGTGGTGCTGCTGATGTAGTAGATAGAGAAATTATTGAGACAGTTAAGAAAGGTGATACCTTGAAGGTAGGACGTTTACCTGATCAGGAAGAGCACTTGGTAGAAGATCCACGAACTGTTATGCAAGTAGATTCTACGGATGTTGTTAGCACTAATCCATATTATGGTCCTGGTAATAGTGCAGATGAATCCTTAGAAAGACCTGTTACATGGTGTAGACAGACCGAGGATAAGATTATTAACGAACTACCTATTGGTAAAGATAGGGAGCATTATGAACCTCAAATTCATCCTTTTGCATATATTACTAAAACAGTGGGTATTGGATCTACTACAATCTATGTGGATTCTTTAAGACCATTATTTGATACTTATAATGAAAAAGAAGATAAGACTCAATTAGCTTTCCAAGATAAAGTTAAATTTATTAAACAGGAAACTCTAACAGGTGCTGCGGCCACTGCTATTGTTTCTGCTGCGGGTACAATTTCCTCTATTGACATTACGGATGGTGGTGTGGGATATACCACTGCGGTTGTAAGTATTGCTTCTACGGTAGGGGTTGGTACAACTACTCAGGCAATGGGATCTGTAACTATAAGCGGTGTGGGAACTGTAACTGGGGTAGCTATTACAAATCCTGGTGTGGGATATACTTGGACTGATGTTCCTTCTGTTCTTATCAGTCATCCTGTATTAACTGATGAAGATAATCCAGTAGGTACCTACGCAGGTGATCAGGGAAATATTGTTGGTTTCGGAACCACAACTATTGCTTCGGGAACTCAATTAATATTTGATCTCTTTATTCCATTCAATTCATTCATGAGGGATGGTAATCTCACAGGAACCGCAGTTACCGTAAGTGGAATAGGAACGGATGATTACTTTGTGGTAAGTAATTCTAATATGGGTACTGGATCTACTTCTATAACTTCTCTGGATGTAGATGATAATACAGTAGGAATAGGAACCTCATTTGTTGATAATGTCTATCAGGTAAATAGTACCGAAGAACTTGAAAAAGTAATAGGTGGGGGAACAACTACTGTTAGACGGGTATTTGTAAAAGTTGATGGTAATGGTCCTCATGGATTAAGTACTACATCTGGAATATCAACTTCTGACTATATGGGAACATATAGTTGGGGAAGAATCGATCTTACTTCAAGAGCAGGATTGAATTCTTATACTGCATACACAGAAAGTGGAATTACTGGTATTACTACATCTCTTATTGTAGAAAGGTTTAATCCTCTCAGATATAAGGGATATCAGGAAATATAGTATCTTTTTCTTAATAAATAACTAAAAAATAATGCTATCAAAATGGCTGCAATTATAACCGATCAGATTAGAATATTAAATGCAAAGAATTTTGTTGCGGGTGTAACAACAACTGATAATGCATATTATTCTTTCATCGGATTACCTAATCCTACCGATTATGAATCTGATTGGGATACTGATCCACCTTCTCCCAAGGATAATTTTGAACAGGAAGATTCATATTGGGATAATATGATCGCCATGAAGAAGATTACTTCTTCTGATGTAAGACAAGTAGTTCCTAGGAGAGCATGGTCATCAGGTACTACCTATGACATGTATCGTAGCGATTATAGTAGAACAAATACGGCTAAAGTATCTGGAGCAACTAATTTATATTCTGCGAATTATTTTGTTATAAACAGTGATTATAGAGTTTATGAATGTCTTCATAATGGCATAGATCCGGAGAATCCCAATGGAAAGCCATCATTAGATGAACCAACATTTACTGATTTAGAACCTCGAAGTGCTGGTACTAGTGGAGATGGATATATTTGGAAGTATTTGTATACTATTAAACCGAGTGATATTGTAAAATTTGAATCTACTGATTATATTCCCGTTCCAGCTGAGTGGGAAACTAGTGCGGATAATGCTCCTGTAAGAGATAATGCGGTAGATGGTTCTATCAAAATTGTTACCGTTACAGATGCAGGAGTCGGTTTGGGTACAGCCAATGCTACTTATACTAGAGTTCCTATTAAAGGAAATGGTTCAGGAGCAGAATGTACTGTGGTAATGGATGCTGCATCCCAGGTAAAGAATGTCACTGTTTCTACTCAAGGATCAGGATATACTTATGGTAGTTTGGATTTAGTGGCTGGTGGTGTTCCCACAGGAACTACTCGTCCCGAATTCAATGTTATTATTTCTCCTCCTGGGGGACATGGATCAAATATATATCGGGAATTGGGTGCATATAATGTACTTCTTTATTCTCGAATTGAAAATGATAATGAAAATCCTGATTTCATTACAGATAATCAAATTGCTAGGGTGGGTGTAGTATGCAATCCCCAAGCATTTGATAGTACATCTTTACTAAATTTAGATAAAGCTGCTGCAACAGGAGCATTAAGATTAGCGGGTGCGGGTTATAGTAGTGCTACTTTCGTTGCTGATTCTTATTTTACACAGACCATTGCCACTGGGAGTACTGCGGTTGCACGGGTGGTTAATTATAATCAAACAACAGGTGTTCTTAAGTATTGGCAAGATAGAGATCTTGCTGGATTTACTACAGCAGGAATAGGTGTTACTCAACCCCAGTATGGATTTAAACTTAATGCATTCACAGGGGATCCAGGTAGCGGGGGAAATTTGACTATTACTCCTTCAACCGGCTCGAATTTAGGTATTGATACTGCATTTAGTGGTGTCTCTACCGTAATAAATAATAAAACATACTACTTGGGTCAAGAATTTACTGATGGTATTGGTGATCCTGAAGTTAAAAAATATTCAGGAAATATAATTTATGTTGATAATAGACCATCTATTACTCGATCATCCACCCAAAAAGAAGATATCAAAGTTATCTTGCAGTTCTAAAAAATTATGTCGCAGCTAACAAATCTAAACGTATCGCCATATTTTGACGACTTTAATGCGGATAACGATTATTATCGGATCTTATTTAAACCGGGTTATCCTGTACAGGCAAGAGAATTAACTGGTTTACAGTCTATGCTGCAAAACCAGATTGAGAAGTTTGGTCAGCATTTCTTTAAAGAAGGAACAAAGGTAATACCAGGAAATACATCATATACCAGAGAATATAAGTGTATACAGTTAAATAATAATTTTCAAGGAGTCCCTGTATCTGCTTATGCGGACCAGTTAATTGGTGCGACTATTTCAGGACAAACATCAGGAGTTACAGCAACAGTTAATAAAATATTACTTCCAGAAGATTCTGAAAACGGCAATCTTACTCTTTATATTAACTATTTGGGATCAAGTACTACTAATAATTCTACTGAAACTTTTGCAGATGCTGAGTCTTTAACTGCTAATGTTACTATTACATCAGGATTATTAGGAAATACTTCTATTTCAATTGGAAGTCCATTTGCTGCTACTTTATCACAAGATGCTGCTGCTACAGGATCTGCATTTCATGTAGAAAATGGGGTATACTTTGTAAGAGGTAATTTTTGTGCTGTAGAATCACAAACTCTTATATTAGATCAGTATAGTAATGAATCTTCTTATAGGGTTGGTTTTAATATTCTAGAACAAATAATTACACCAGATTTGGATGAAACTTTAAATGATAATTCACAAGGATTTAATAACTATGCTGCACCAGGCGCAGATAGATTAAAAATTACTCTTTCTTTATTTAAAAAAGAATTGGATGATTTGGATGATGAAAGTTTTGTTGAATTAGCAACGGTTAATACAGGAGAATTAAGAAGTAAAAAGAATACAACCGATTATAGTATCATTGCTGATGAATTGGCTCGTCGTACTTATGCAGAATCTGGTGATTACTATGTAAAACCTTTTGATGTTAGATTTGTTAATTCTTTGAATAATAATGTTGGGAATCAGGGAATATTTCAGGAAGGTCAATTTACTTATGGAGGAGCTACTCCTTCTGAGGATTTAGGTTTATATCTAGTCTCACCAGGAAAAGCATTTGTTAAAGGGTATGAAATAGAAACTATTGCTCCAGAGTATCTTGATGTAGATAAACCTAGAACAACTAAAACTTTAACAGATCAAGGACTTCAATATAACACTGGACCTACTCTAAGATTAAATTCTGTTTATGGACATCCAACCATTGGAATTGGAAATACTTATGTTTTAAGTTTAAGAGATCAAAGACTGGGAGTTACTTCTACTACCATAGCAGGAAAGGAAATTGGTCAAGCAAGAGTCTATGATATGACTCTAGAGTCTGGTACTTATGAAAAGACTAGTAATGATGCGGTGAATCAATGGGATATTTCTCTTTTTGATGTTCAAACTATAACTGATTTGGCTATTAATGAAGCCCCTACTTCAACTGATACTTGGAGTGCTGGAACCTTTGTTAAAGGAAAGAATAGTGGTGCAACTGGTTTTTTAAGATATGGAGTTTCTGCTGGAACTGCATTAACAGTTACTCAAACTACGGGTAATTTTGTCAAAAATGAATCTCTTAGTTTTAATGGGATCCAGAATGGAAGAGTAGCAATAGCAGTGACGGAGTATGGCATTTCTAATGTTAAATCCGTTTATGCCACTAATAATGGTATAAGTGGAATTAATACCTTCACAGGTAATGCTATACAAGATATATCTTTCAATATTGGAATAGCTACTATTAGTCCTGGTAAAGGTGCAAATTATATTAGTACCGTTAGAAGTCCTAATAACTTATTCCCAGGTACTGGTGATGTTATCAGAATAAATGATTTGGTCGAATATGGGGATATGAATGTAAACCTCATAGGCGATCCTGTGATGGGAAGAGTTGTTAGTGTAGGAACTAGTGAAATTACTATAACTGGTGTTGCAACTGTCACTAATATAGTGGATGGTAAATTACCAACAACACCATTTACTGCGAATGATTTTAGAGTTGTAAGAACAAATCTGGCAGATTCTGGTGATAATACTCTTTATACTCAACTTCCTCGGCAAAATATTTCTAATGTTGATCTTACAGATGCTTCTCTTTCTATAAGAAGTGTTTATTCTAGTCAAACAATTGCTGCTAATAGAGTGGCTAATCAATTGGAAGCTGGTGAAAATAATACTTTCTTACCTTTTGATGAGGAAAGATATGCCGTTATTAGATCTGATGGCATTACCGAAGAAGTAAATTCTAGTAATTTTGTATTTGGTAATGGAATGAGTACGTTGGATATTATTGGTCTTCCTACTATAACCGATAATGGTAATGTTCAAGTCGTTACTACTTTAAAGAAATTAAAACCTACTTCTAAAACTAAGCTCTTAAAGCGTGTAAATTCTATTATTGTTGATAAGTCTAATTTAGTCGGATCTGGAATTGGAACTACTACAACTCAGAATGGTTTAGAATATGGTGATTTCCCATATGGAACAAGAGTGGAAGATGAAACTATTTCCTTACGTACTCCTGATGTTCTGAGGGTTCATGGTATTTTTGAAACCACAGAAACTGAGGGAACACCTTCTGCACCGACGATGGATCTATCTTCCATTAATAGTGCAACAACCACTACAAGTGAGTATATCGTTGGAGAAAAAGTTGTTGGTCAAGTAAGTAATGGTATTGCAATAGTTGCAGAAAAATCAGACGCAGATACTCTTACCTTCATTTATAAGAATAGTAATGAATTTAAAGAAGGAGAAACTATCATATCGCAGGAATCTAATATTCAAGCAGTAATTACTACCTTGAATAATAGTAGCTTTGATATAACCCAGAATTATTCCTTTAACAATGGACAAGAAGGTACCTTCTATAATTATGGATCGATTATTAGAGATAATAAATCCGAAGCTCCTGTTAAGAAAATAAAGGTTTATTTTGAAAGTGCTTATTATGATTCTACGGATACAGGAGATATTACAACGGTAGATTCTTATAATACCTTTAACTATGGAAGAGATATCCAAAACGTGAATGGAGTAAGAAATACTGATGTAATTGATATTAGACCGAGAGTGTCAGATTACACCGTAACTGTCGGTGGAAATTCACCTCTTACTTTTGCTGGAAGATCTTTTGATGGAGATGGTAATTCAGCAGCTAATATGCTTGCTTCTGATGAATCCATTGTTCTCGACTTTACTTTCTACTTAGGAAGAATTGATAGAATTTTCTTAACTAAGGAAGGTAATTTCCAGGTAATTTATGGTTCACCAGCAGAAAAACCTGAACGACCTCTTCCGGTTGACGATGCCATAGAAATTGCTACTGCCCAACTTCCTCCTTATCTTTATAATGTAGAAGATGCTGTAATTAATTTCTTTGAATATAAGAGATATCGGATGAAAGATATCCAACGATTGGAGAACCGAATTGAACACTTAGAATATTATACTGCTTTGTCATTATTAGAAGTTAATACTTCTAGTTTCTTTGTTCCTGATGCTGATGGATTAGATAGATTTAAATCTGGATTTTTCGTTGATAATTTTGAATCTTTCCAAGCTCAGGATACCGATCTACCTGTTAAGAATAGTATTGATAGAGATTATAAAGAACTGAGACCTGAACATTATACTAATTCAGTTGATTTACAATTTGGTCCGGTAGTTAATGTAGATACTACGGAAGACACTCAATTTAGTACTATTGAGGGTATTAATATTCGTAAACATCCTTCACAGATGATTACGTTAGATTATTCAGAGACAGAGTATTTAAAGCAAGTATTTGGATCGAGAACAGAATCCATAACACCTTTTATTGTTGCTTATTGGAATGGTATTGTTGAATTAACTCCCGAATCGGATACTTGGATTAATACTAGAAGATTAGAAGCGCGTGTTCTTATTGAAGAAGGTGATTTTGCATCAACCTTTGCAAATCTTCAACGAACTATGGGATTTGATCAAAATGGATTTGGTCCTAATGTATGGGGTTCTTGGAACACATTTTGGTCTGGAAATCAAACTAGATGGGTTGGTGGTGTAAGAACTAGTACTTCATCATCTACAAGTCAAGAAGGAAACTTTGCTGTAACTACAACAACTACTCATAAATCACAGCAATTACAAACTTTCCAAACTGGCCAGATGAGGAGGAGTGGTACACAACAGCAAGTTGTTGAAGATTTCTCTCAAAGAAGATCTGAGGGAGATAGATTAATTAGTAGGGAAGTAATACCCTTTATGAGAACCCGTAATGTTCAGTTTATTTCTAAGCAAAATAAACCACTTACAAGATTGTATCCCTTCTTTGAAGGGGTGGACGTAGAGAAGTATTGTATACCTAAATTATTAGAAATTGAAATGACTGCGGGTACATTTGAAGTAGGGGAAACAGTTGAGGGTGTAGTACAAGGAAGCGGATTAGGTCCTAATAATACAACGACTCCTAATATAATTTTCCGAGTTGCACAGTCAAATCATAAAGAAGGTGCTTATAATATTCCTACAAAAACTTATGGTGCCAATCCTTATGCAACGGGTCAAAGAGTTCAATCTGAGTATTCTTCTACTTCGACTTTATTGAATATAGATACATTTTCTCTTGCACAGCAAGCACAGGGACAGTTCCATGGATGGGTTACTACTGGAATGGTTCTGACAGGGAGATCTAGTGGGGCTCAGGCAAAAATAATTAATTTACGATTGGTTGCTGATCTAGGTGGATTCTTAGGTGGTTCATTCTTTATACCAGATCCTAATAATTCTAGTCATCCTGCATTTACAGTAGGTGAAAAAGTATTCAGATTTACCAGTGATCCCCAAAATGAAGCTAATCCAACTTCTGCTTCGGAGGATGATTTTGCTTCTATCGGATTCTTAGAAACTATTCAGGAAACTATTATTGCTACTAGAAATGCACGAATTTTAACTAATAGTATTTCTGATAGAAGAACAACCAGCAGAACTCTTAGTACTGAGTGGAGAAGTCAAGGATCTACAACGACTACTTCACGTGTTCAAAATCAATGGGATGATTGCGATCCTTTGGCACAATCATTTAGAGTTAATGAAGAAACTGGGGTATTTTTAACAAAGTGTGATATATTCTTCTCTAGTAAATCAGTTGATGAACTTCCTGTTGTCTTTTCTATAAGGACAATGGTTGCGGGTGTACCAACGATGAATATCGTTCCTCTCAGTGAGGTTGCATTAGATCCTGAACAGGTTAATGTTTCGGTTGATGGTTCAGTAGCAACTACTTTTGAATTTGAGGCACCTATCTATTTGGAAGGCGGACAAGAATATGCAATAGTAATGTTATCCAACTCTGCTCAATATGCTGCTTTCATTTCAAGAGTAGGTGAAGATGATCTTTTAACTGGTAATTATATTGCTAACCAACCAACGTTGGGTTCCATGTTTAAATCGCAAAATGCTTCTACATGGGAACCAAGTCAATGGGAAGATCTTAAATATACTCTTTATAGAGCAGACTTTGTTGAATCTGGAACTTTTGAAATGTATAGTCCAGAATTGACACAAGGAAATGATCAAATTCCTCAACTTGTACCACAACCATTAGAATTATTCTCTCGGCAAGTAAGAGTAGGTTTAGGAACCACTATTGCTGATAATGGATATGTTATGGGTAATACTTTCTATCAAGAAGGTACAAATGCAACAGGGAATCTTGGTGCAGTTGCTGGTGCTGCATATACTAGTTTGAATATTATTAATGCAGGTATTGGCTACACTCCAGTAGATGGACAATTCCAGTTTAATGGTGTAGTTCTTGATAGTGTTACTGGTAATGGTAGAGGAGCAACTGCTGATCTTTATATTTCTAATGGAGTTGCAATTGCTGCAACTGTTTCCATTGGAGGAACAGGGTATCAAGTAGGTGATGTTCTGGGTATTACAACTGTGGGACTTGCTTCTGTTGGTAGAAATGCTCGATTCTCTATTACTTCTATTGGTAGTACAAATGAACTTCTCTTAGAGAATGTTCAAGGTAATTTTATAGTGGGTACGGCTAATACATTATATTATTATAAGAATAGCGCAGCAGTAGGTGTAGCAACTGAATTAAATTATTCTGCTGGTGGAGATGTTCAAATTGTACAGACAAGTACAGTTAGTGATGGTTTACATATTAAGGTAAATCATAAAAATCATGGAATGTATTTCACTAAGAATAATGTAAAAATTTCTGGTGTTGAATCTGATATTCTTCCAACTAAATTATCTACTGCATATAATGTAGGAGATACTGGAAGTTTATCTGTGTCTGATGCTTCTAAATTCTCGACATTTGAAAATGTAAGTGTGGGTACTACTAACTATGGATATATGAAGATCGGTGAGGAGATTATCTCTTATAGTTCTGTTAATGGAAATGTAATTGGTGTAAGTACCAGAGGTATTGCAAATAGTGTTAAGAAAACATATCCAGTAGGTACCCCTGTTTACAAATATGAAATGGGTGGAGTTAACTTGTTAAGAGTTAATACTACTCATGGATTATCTACTACCACATCAGCATATCCAAATGCAACTAACTTAGAAACTTCTGGTGCTATTACTTTTGATTCATATAATATTAAGTTGGATATGTCGAAAAATGGTACTGCGAGAAATACTGATGTAGGGTGGCCTGCTCTCTATCTTAATAATTCTAAATCTAGTGGTGGATATAAGGTAAGAGCAACTCAGAATATGCCATATGAACTTATCACTCCAATGGTTCAAAATATAACTGTTCCTGCTACATCATTAAGTGCTACTGCTCGCATGATTGATGCCAAGAGTATAAGTGGAAATGAAATTCCTTATATACAAACTGATTCAGAACCTTTAACATTAAATCAGACTAATTATTTGGATAGTCCTCGTATTATTGCTTCTAAACTTAATGAAGATACTTTCTTATCTGATGTTAAGGGAAGTAAATCGTTACAAATGACTCTCTCACTTAATACTGCTGATACTCATGTCAGTCCTGTAGTGGACGGTCAAAGAATGAGTACCATTCTTACTTCTAATAGGGTTAATGACGTAATTATAAATTATGCAACAGATGATCGTATAAGTACAGTGGAGACAGATCCTACTTCTTGTCAATATATTTCTAAGGAAATGTTATTGGAAAATCATGCAACATCTTTGAAAGTAATTTTATCTTCTCATGTTCATGAAGATGCGGATATTAGATTATTCTATGCAGTTCATAATAAGGAAGCTGCAGATCCTATCTTTGTTCCATTCCCTGGATATCAAAATCTTAATAATAGAGGTCAGGTGATTGCAGCAGAAGATAATAATGGTCTTTCCGATAAATTTGTTCCAAAAGCCAATTCTTCTGGATTTAGTGCTGAAACTTTGGAATTTAGAGATTATACATTTACGGTGGATCAATTACCTTCATTCAGAGCTTATAGAATTAAGATTCTGATGACTTCTAAGAGTCAAGTTTATGTACCACGAGTGAAGGATCTCCGCGTAATTGCGTTAGCATAATATGACCTATCACGGAGTAAAAGGGCATGTAGATCTGCTTAGGAGTTCTGAAACGGGTGCCATTGTGAATACAAATGATTTAGATTATGAAAAGTATGTTGCACGACGTGATGCTAAAAAAGCAGAAGTTCAACATTCTCATAATCTTGAGCAAGATCTTGCTAATTTAAAAAATGAAATGAATGAGATCAAATCTTTACTTAAGGAGTTAGTTTCAAATGTCCACTAAAAGCTTTACATTTGATCCCGAAGCAGGAGTTCCATCGGCAGCGGATTTGGCTCTTTATGGTGGTGCTAATTTTAGGAACATTTTTAATGTAACTACTACTTCTAATACAAAGTATGATTTAACAGGGTGGACTGGTTCTGCTCAAATGAGAAAAAGTACCAGTGTTGGTTCAACGACAGTTGCTGCTGCTACTTTTACCGTAGGATTCACAAGTGCTTATGATGGGCAATTTACTATTTCATTAGGTACAACAGCAACAAGAAGTCTTGCAGAAGGAAGATATGAATATAATATATTAATGACTCCTGAGGTTGAAACCAAATCAGTTCTTGATACTGCTATTGCAGTGGGATCAACAGTTGGAGTAGGAAGTACTGCATTTACTGTTAATTCAATTACCAATGTTGCAGTAGGTGATTCAATAACGGTGGGATCTGCTTTAACAAGTGTTTATGTTAATGCTGTTGAATCTTCGGGTGGATTATCTACATCTTATATTGGAAGTGCCTCTACTTCACCGTTAGAGGTATTACCAGGTACAGCAGTTACTTTTAATAGAGCCGGAAGTGCAACTACTGTTTATAATATGGTAAATGGTAATATACTCGTTTATGCGGGTATTGCTTCGGCACCCTAAATATTGTAGAGGTATTGTATAGATGGCTAAACCAGCATCCAGATCCCAATTTATCGATTACTGCAAAAGGCAGTTAGGGGCTCCTGTATTGGAAATTAATGTTGCTGATGAGCAAATAGAAGATATTGTAGATGATGCTATTCAATATTTTCAGGAAAGACATTTTGATGGTGTAGCGCAGACATATTTAAAGTATAAAGTAACCGATGATGATATTGATAGAGGAAAAGGTCCAGGACAAACGGGAGTAACGGGAATAACTACAAGTAGTGCCACTGCTACTATTAATGGTACAGAAATACAATTTGATTATGAAGAAAATAGTAATTATCTAGAAATCCCTCCTGCTATTATTGGTTGTACAAAAGTTTTCCATTTTGATGGTGCAAATACTATCACTAATAATATGTTTAGTGTTAAATATCAATTATTCTTAAATGATATTTACTTCTTTGGTGCGATGGAGATGTTGACTTATGCAATGACTAAAACGTATTTGTCTGACATCGAGTTTCTATTAACAACTCAGAAACAAATAAGATTTAATCAAAGACAAGATCGTTTATATCTTGATATTGATTGGAGTAGTCTCAGAGCAGGGGATTATTTGGTTATTGATTGTTGGAGAGCAATGGATCCCACAGATTATACAAGAGTATGGAATGATTCTTTCTTGAAACCCTATACGGTTGCTTTGATTAAAAAACAGTGGGGACAAAATTTATTAAAATTCAACGGAGTTAAATTACCAGGTGGAATAGAGATGAATGGAAGACAAATATATGATGATGCTGAAAAAGAGTTGGACCGAATTAGAGAGATTATGTCTAATACTTATGAACTTCCACCATTAGACATGATAGGATGATATGGCACTTAACCCGTATTTTCAACAAGGTTCTAGATCTGAACAAAATTTAGTACAAGATCTAATCAACGAACAGTTGAGGATGTATGGTGTTGAGGTGCATTATTTACCTCGCAAATATATAAAAGAAGGAACTGTAATAAGAGAAGTTGTTAGATCTAAATTTGATGATGCTTATCCATTAGAAGCATATTTGGACACTTATGATGGTTATGGTGAAAATCCTGTAATTTTATCAAAGTTTGGTATTGAACAAAAGAATGAAGTAACTCTCACTATTTCAAGAGATAGGTGGGAAACTTATATTGAACCTCTAATGGAAAATGAGGCCAATGTAAAACTTACTACACGACCTAAGGAAGGGGATTTAATTTATTTTCCATTAGGTGATCGTTTATTTGAGATTAAGTTTGTAGAACATGAAAAGCCTTTCTATCAACTTAAGAAAACTTATGTATATACTCTAAGATGCGAACTCTTCGTTTACGAGGATGAGGTTATTGATACTGGGGTTGAAGAGATTGATGATTCTCTAATAGGAGATGATTATGATGGTGTGTCAGGAGATGGTCTTTCAACAATTATTGGACCAACTCAAACACTTACTCTGGTTGGAACAGGAGTAACAGCAACTGCTGTAACTGGTATTGTTACTGGTGGTATTAGATATATTGAACTTTCTAACCGTGGTGGAGGATATCTAGGTGGTCCTACCGTTGCTATTTCTTCTGCACCATCGGGTGGAATAACAGGTATAGCAACAGTAAGATTTATTGCTGGAATGGTTGTATGTAATAAGGGAGTTAATCCGGCAACTAGATCAATTCAGAATGTGGATTTACAAAATGCTGGTGCGGGTTATGCTGTAACTGATCCTCCTACAATTAGTATCTTTGGTAACGGTGGAACCGGCGCAGCAGGAACAGCGGTTGTAAGTAATGATGGTATTGGTATTGTAACAGTTACTGCTGGTGGTAGTGGATATACCACAAGTCCAACTATTACCTTTACAAATGAAATATTTAAGACAGGTGTTAGCACGGCTGGTGCTGCTGCTACGGCTGTACTAGATTCAAGTGGAAGTATTACTTCTATCAATATAACCAATGCTGGTATGGGATATAGCACTGCACCAACCTTGAATATTACGGGGGCAGGTGTAACATATAGCGGTAACTTCCAGTTTAATGAAGAAGTTATTGGATCCATTAGTAGCACCACTGCTAGGGTAAGGACTTGGAATGCAGAAACAAATGTAATAGAATTGGCTTCTGTCAGTGGATCATGGACATTAGGAGAGAAATTAGTGGGTCAAACATCAGGTGCTGTACATGCAGTAAGGCAGATTGATTTAGATCCAACAGAAGATGGATTTGCAGATAACTTTAATATAGAGGAGGCCGCAGATGAAATATTAGACTTCACAGAACAAAATCCATTCGGGACACCATAAATATTTTGTGTTATAATATAGGATAATCCTCCATTTTCCTATGAATAAAGATCTGGAACGCATTGCTGACAGTCTTGAGAGAATCGCTACGGTTCTTGAAGGTGGTCCTCTGCATATAAATATTGATCATGGTCATATTGAACATATTGATCATTTAGATCATGTAGATAATATTGACCAAGGTGATTTACAAGTCCACAATCACGCTTTCTAATCATGACACAACAACAGACTCTTAAGTTCAATATCAGACAAGACGGTACTGTAACAGAAGAAGTTATTGGTACAGTTGGTAAAGAATGTGAACAACTTACTTTACAAATAGAAGAAAACCTTGGTAATGTAACTCGCAAAGAGTACAAACCAGAATATTATCAACAGTTACAGGTTGAAGAAGAAGTTGAGGAATGGTCCCACGATTCGGAGTGCGCGTAATGTCACATTTCAGTTATATCACCACCAAGATAAAAGAAAAACCTATTCTTCTTGAAGCATTAGAAGTGCTTCAATATGAGGTCAAACAGGATAGGGAACTCGTTATCGCCGGGGAACATGGGAAAAATCATCCCGTAGTTGAGGCGGATGTTTGTATTACTAATGATATTGGATTCCGTTTTAATCCTCGTACTAATTCTTATGATTTAGTTGCTGATGAACAAACATGGAGCCTAGATGTACCACCTTCCAGGTTTGTAGAGAAAGTTACTCAGCAGTATGCAAGGATGAGTATTCATAATACTGTAAAGGAATTAGGGTTTCAAGTTGCTGAAGAATGGGAAATGGATGATAACTCCATCGAATTGACGGTAACTCGTTGGGTATAAATATAATATACCAGGACTATAACAATGTTTGAATATTTTTATAACGAAATTTTGAGGAGGACCATCATTGCGTTTGGTACTCTTTTTAATGGTATTACTATTAAGCAAGAAGGCTCGGAAATAAGAGTTCCGTTGGCATATGGTCCTACCCAGAAATTTTTAGCACGTTTAACTCAGACACCCGATTTAAATAAGGCTACCGCCATTACTTTGCCCCGTATGTCTTTTGAATTTACGGGTTTAACGTATGATCCCTCACGTAAAGTTACTACTACTCAACAATTTGTCGTAAAGGATCCTAGTGATGGGACAGAATCCAAAAAGGCATATATGCCCGTACCATATAATATGCAATTTGAACTTGCTATTATGTGTAAATTAAATGATGATGCATTGCAGATCACAGAACAAATTTTACCATATTTTCAACCCGCATATAGTGTTTCAGTAAATTTGGTGGGAAGTATTAATGAAAAAAGAGATATTCCTATTGTCTTAGAAAATATCACAATGCAGGATGATTATGAAGGAGATTTTGAGCAAAGAAGAGTTCTTCTTTATACTTTAAGATTTACGGCTAAGACTTACATGTTTGGTCCTGTTTCTTCTGCTACCGACGATATTGTCAAGAAGGTTCGTGTCAGTTACCTTACTGGTACAGATACTACAAATACATCACGAGATCTTACTTATACTGTTACACCACGAGCAGTTAAGAGTTATGATGGTCCTGTTGTAACTACTCTTAATGAGGATCTTAATCTTACTGAAGTAGAGATTGCATTAACTGATGCAACTAATATTGCCGTTGATCAGTACATATATATTGATCAAGAAGAAATGCTTGTTACAACTGTGAATAACAATTCCATAGTTGTTATGAGAGCACAGGATGGAACGTCTGCTGCTTCCCATGTTAAGGGAACTTCTGTAAGAGTTGTTAATCCTACCGTAGCTGATAATGCTGTTGTACAGGATGATAATGCTCTTATTGAAGAGGGTGATGACTTTGGATTTGATGGTATTATCTCATGAGTAATCAATTAGATAAAGCTTTTAATATAACTCCGGAGGTGGTAGAGGAGGAAAAATCTGCTGTTGGTATACAAAAACCAGATAGGTTAACTAAGGATGATATAACCAAAGATTATGAATATACAAGGGGTAATCTTTATTCTATAATTGAAAAAGGACAAGAAGCTATTAATGGTATTCTTGAGATTGCCCAAGAAAGTGAGATGCCCAGAGCATATGAAGTGGCAGGGCAATTAATTAAAAGTGTTTCCGACGCAACGGATAAGTTATTAGATCTTCAGAAAAAAATTAAGGAAGTTAATGAGGAAGATAAGCGAGGTCCTACTAATGTAACTAACAATGCTTTATTTGTAGGATCTACTGCTGATCTGGCAAAATTGATTAAAGGAGAAACCTCCAAAAAGCAGTAAAATAAATATAATTGTAGATGGAGTAATTTTAGGTGCCACTCAAGAAACCGTCAGAATTTTATATTAAGAATCCTAACACTTCTTTGGATGAAGTGAAGGAGAATGCTACTCCTGAAAAAGTAGAGAGAATTTCAGAAGCTTTTAATTCTTTTAAAACAAATTTTGACCATATTCAAGCGTTAACGGATTTTACTAATACGTTTGATACATTTAAATCTAATGTTGAAAAAGTAGATACTTTATCAGAAAGTGTAGAAGATATAAGAGAAGGAATTAAAGATCTTATTAATAAAGAAGACCTTGATGGTGCAATGACAGCACAACTTCTTTTCGTAGAAGAGTCTATAAGAAATGTTCAAGATAAAGTCAAGACTTTAAATTCAAAAAGTATCTTAGATATAAAAACGGATTTTGATGGATTAACTAAAACAGTAAAAGGTTTTATAGGGGAAGAAGTACCTGCGTATAAAAAATTAATTGTAGATTCTGAAACTAGAGTTGATAATCGTTTTGTAAGTTTTAAAGAAGATGTAAAAGATTCGATTGGAAGTCTAGTAACTACCCTTAATGATGATCTTGCTCAGATTGGTTCTGAGATTGAAGCAATCAATGAAGAGAGTCTTTCTTCGGTAAAGACAGAAGTTAAAGGAATTAAGGGGCAGGTTGAATCTCTTTTAGAAAAGGTATTACCAAAATATAAGAAGTTTTTTGCTGAGACTGAGGTAAGAACGGAAGAAAAGATTTCGGCTAATGAAAAATTAGTTAAAGAGACTGCAAAGGAGATAGAAGAAAAATATGAATTTCAGATTAAAGGAATCACAGAAGATTTTGATAAATTTATTAATGAGGAAATTCCCAAATATAAAAAACTTTTAGTAGATTCTAAGTTAAAGACCGAAGAAGAGGTTAAAGAAATATCTAAAAATCTAGATGAGCAAGTTTCTAAGATTAATAAGAATGTTGTTAATTTACAGCAACGAGTTAATAATAAAGACATTGAAATTGATGAGGTGCTTTTAGAGAAAACCGCAACCATTGAAAAGTTAATCAATAAGTCAAAAGATTTATCTCGAACATATGATGATTTGTCTAGAGACTTTAAAGCAAAGGAAGTCCAATATGAAAATTCTCTGACAAATTTTGAAAATAAGATCAATACAATGGAAGAAAGTCTCACAGATAATATTTGTGAGTTGCAAGAGAATTTAGATACTAGTACTTCTAAGTATTATAATGAAATGAAAAATGCGGTAGTTCCTGCCGTTGTTAATTTTGAAAAGAATTTATCTTCTCAATTAAAAGAGATGAAGATAGATTTTACTGTAAACGAAAAACATATTGGTTCTTTACAAGAAGAATTTAAGAATTTACTGGCAAAATTAAAAGTAGATAATTTAGTAAAAGAAGTTACAGATACTAATAATGAAAATTTATTTAAGGTAAAAAAAGAATTAGTTGAGAAAGTTAATCGGTTAGAGCAACTCATAGAAAGATATGAGGAAAAGGTTTCTCCTACTGTAAAGGTAGGAAATACTGTTATTAATGAAGGTCTTCTAAATATTCCTCCTGATGTAAAGAATTCGGATCCCTTAACACCATTAGATCAGAAATATGCTACTCTGGAAGATTTAGCATCTCATTATCGTTTATTTGTTAATAGAGTTCAGCAGCAGTTATCTGTTTTAGGTGGTGGTGGTGCTGTTTGGTTAGATGATCTTGATGACGTTGGGATTAAGACTCAGTATAATGCTGGCGAACTTGAGAATGATATGGTGCTTACTTATGATAGCACTAAAAAGATTTGGTATGGAGCAGAAGGTGGTGGAGTTGCAGGAGCAGGTGGAACATGGGGTTCTAATTCAGTAGGTGTTAGTACGACCCGATATGTGGGTATTAATACAACTTCTGCTCAAGAAGAATATCCCTTATATGTTGGGGCAACAGGATTAGCTAATACCACAGTTGTTGCTTATTTTGATGGAGATATTTCCGTCGCAGGAACTATATTTAAAGATAATATAAAGAATTTAGATTCCATTGGTTTTGTTACTGCTCGAAGTGGAGTTAATGTTGGATATGATTATGACGGTGGTACTGGTGTTGGTGCTACTATATTGCCAAGTGGTAATGCAGTCTTTGCTGGTGTAGTCACTGCATCTACAATGTTCTATCCACCTGTGATTACTACGGCGGTAAGAGATGCTACTACTGTTAATACAGGTGCTCTTATCTTCAATACTACCACTGCACAATTGGAAATTTATAATGGGACTTCATGGGTCGGTGTTGGTGCTGTTAATAACCTCACGATTTCTAACCTATAATATGAAATCTTTTAAAGAGTTTCTTCAAGAACAACCTACTAACTGGACTCGTTCTAATGTTAATGTTCCAGGATTCAGTGCGGATGCAGAAGATCCTGTGGCTGGATTTGATGTGAAACTTTTTCCTGATTCATTAAAATTGCATAATAGAAGTATTGGGGATATGGATTTATTATCTCAGGATTTTCAGACTCCCGAAGAAATTAATAAACCGATTTATGCAAATTGGGGTGGAGTATATCCTGTTTTACACCTTACTTTAGATTCTGCAGTAGGGGATGGCGAGTCTATTGATACTATGGTAAAAGCATCCAATGATTATATGGATTTTATATCTAGAAATACTCAGAACGCAGTAAGGAAACAAAATCTTAAGGGATTCCTAAATAAAAGATAGGGTATAAGTTTTTCCCATGAAGGAATGTAAAAAAGGTTATTATTTTTGCACGAAGGAAAAGAAGTGTATGCCAATTCCTAGTGGAATGAGAATTGGATATGGTGGATGGTTAGAGCCTAAGAAAAAGAAAAATGGTAATGGAAAAAATGGTAATGGGAACGGTAACGGACATTCTAACGGACATGGGAATGGTGCGAATGGTAATGGAAATGGTTCTAATGGGTCTGGTAGTAATGGGAATGGCGGCGGCAATGGTGGCGGCGTTTCTGAAGGAGTAACTGATGCTCAATTAAAGGCTCAGGAGAAGGCAGTATTCGAGCTTGAAAAGAAAGAAGCAAATGCAGATAGAGCAAAAGCAATGAAAAAGAGGAAAAAGGAAATCGGAGAAGAAAGGATAAGACTTCCTCTTAAATTAGAAGTTCCTCAAACTAATACAGAGTTTAAGTTAGGTTTGATGTTTAGAGAAAGTCTAGACTATGACAGGGGAATGCTTTTTGTTTTTGAAGAAATAGGACAAAAATCTTTTCATATGAAGGATACTAGAATTCCTTTGGATATTGCTTTTATAAAGGAGGATGGAACTATTGAGAGTATTAAACCTTTAAATCCATTTACTCTTTTACCAGTATCTTCTGAGGGTGTGGTTTCTTCCGCATTAGAAGTAAATAGAGGGTGGTTTGTCGAAAATAATGTAGAAGAAGGAGACACCCTTCAAATTGGAAATGCTACCGGTGGTCTTGCTTTTGAAGTCGTTGATCTTATCAAACCAGAACCTCTTGTACCTACACAACAAACTGTTGAGTGGGAAGATCCAGCAGAACTAACCGAAATACGAAGACTTCCAAATTATAACAAACCAGGAAATATAATACAAATATATTTGGCATGGAGAGGTAGAACTATGAGTATTCAAATGTTCTTCCCATCTGCGAAGAAACCATCTCGTAAAGAGGTATTGGATCAGTTGCAAAAGGTATATCCTACTGCAAAACTTCATAGTTTTGAAGTAACCGATTACGATCCTCAAGCACCTCTTCTTCAAACAGGAGATTAATTAGGAGTTTTATCATGGCATTAGATGAGGTTTATCTAGGTAATCCGCTTTTAAAAAAAGCAAATGTAAAACAAGAATTTACCAAAGAGCAAATTCTTGAATTTATGGCATGTAAAGCTGATCCTGTTTACTTTGCAAAACAGCATGTAAAAATTGTTTCTCTGGATGAAGGTCTTGTTCCTTTTGAACCTTATGACTTTCAAGAAGGATTAATTAGAAAATTTCATGAAAATAGATTTAATATATGTAAGATGCCTCGTCAGACAGGTAAGTCTACTACGTCTGTATCATATCTCTTGCATTATGCGGTCTTTAATGATAATGTAAACATTGGTATTCTTGCTAACAAAGCAGCAACTGCACGAGATTTATTAGGTAGATTGCAGACAGCATATGAGAATTTACCCAAATGGATGCAACAGGGTATAATATCCTGGAACAAAGGGAGTTTAGAACTTGAAAACGGATCAAAGATATTGGCAGCTTCTACATCTGCAAGTGCTGTCCGAGGCATGTCGTTTAACATCCTCTTCCTCGACGAATTCGCTTTCGTTCCAAACCATATTGCAGAGTCGTTCTTTGCCTCTGTTTATCCTACTATTACGTCTGGTAAATCAACGAAAGTCATAATGGTTTCTACCCCTCATGGGATGAATCATTTTTATAGGTATTGGCATGATGCTGAAAGAGGAAAGAATGAATATGTACCCACTGATGTCCATTGGTCAGAAGTACCCGGAAGGGATGAAGTTTGGAAAGAACAAACTATTGCTAACACCTCCGAACAACAATTTAAGATTGAGTTTGAGTGTGAATTTTTAGGATCGGTTGATACTCTTATTGCTCCTAGTAAATTAAGGACTATGGTTTATCAACAACCAGAAACTACGAATGCTGGTTTAGATGTTTATGTGGGTCCCCAAGTAGGTCATGATTATGCAATTGCAGTAGATGTAGCAAGAGGAGTATCAAAGGATTATTCTGCATTTGTAGTAGTTGATATAACTGAATTCCCTCATTCTGTGGTGGCAAAGTATAGAAACAATGAAATTAAACCTATGCTTTTTCCCAGTATTATTAATGATGTGGGAAGGAAATACAATGATGCCTTTGTTTTATGTGAAGTAAATGATGTAGGAGATCAAGTAGCATCTATTTTAAATTATGATTTAGAGTATCCTAATTTATTAATGTCTTCTATGAGAGGAAGAGCAGGGCAAGTAGTGGGTCAAGGATTTTCTGGAAAGAAAACTCAATTAGGTCTTAAAATGTCTAAGACGGTGAAGAAAGTCGGTGCTCTTAATTTAAAGACTTTAATTGAAGAAGATAAACTTCTTACTTGTGATTATGAAATTATGAGTGAATTGACTACATTCATTCAAAAAAGTAATTCATTTGAAGCAGAAGAAGGGTGTAATGATGACCTTGCAATGTGTCTGGTTATCTATGCATGGTTAGTTGCACAAGATTATTTTAAAGAACTTACTGATCAGGATGTAAGAAAGAGACTATATGAAGAACAAAAGAATGCAATTGAACAAGATATGGCACCTTTCGGTTTTATGACAGATGGAAACTCAGAAGAAACTTTTGTAGATAAAGAGGGGGATCTGTGGCATGTTGATGAGTATGGAGATCGGTCATATATGTGGGAGTATATGTAAAGTGTCCAATCAATAAATAATTCCTAGATAACTGAAATTAGGAAAAAACATGGCAACTCCACAATTATCTCCTGGAGTACTGGTAAGGGAGGTTGACCTAACAGTAGGAAGAGCTGAAAACGTATTAGATAATATTGGTGCGATTGCAGGCCCTTTCATTCAAGGTCCTGTTAATGAACCGACAGAAATTAATACAGAACAAGAGCTTATAGAAGTATTTGGAAAGCCACAGTCACAGGATGCTCAATATGAGTATTGGATGACTGCTTCTTCTTTCCTAACATATGGAGGAGTTATCAAGATAGTAAGGACAGGAAGTCCTTTCCTTTCTAATGCTAATGCAGGTATCGCTGCTTCTACAGTATCCATGACTGGTACTGGTAGAATTGACAATTATGATGATTATATTATTAATCATTCAGAAGCAACAAACTTTACTTATGCTGCTAAGAACCCTGGTTCTTGGTCAAATGGTTTAAAAGTTTGTTTCATTGACGATTATGCCGACCAAACACTTGGTATTAACACCACTAACCTAGCAGGTGCAGGTGCTACTATTGGTGTTGCTGTTACTTCCAACATAGCAGGATATACAATAGCAGGGGTTGGTACTGCAAATGCATTTACAGGTTATCTAAAAGGAATTATTACTGGCATGACGACTGATACGTCTACTGCTGGTAACAGTACAATTGATGTTAAGATCAATTGCCGTGTAGAAACAGTTGGTGGTGGATCCACTTCAACTCTCATTGATTATGCAGAAGGAAATGTAGGTGCTGCATTTACAACAGGATCTTACATATGGTTTACCGATGCTGATGGTAAAACAAGAGCACTAGGAAATGCATCTGGTTCAGTTGATGGGTATCAACTTAGCGATTCTGCTATCAATAATGGAACAGGTCTTGAAGATTGGTACAATCAACAAACATTAGGACTTACTAATTCCACAGTTTATTGGAAGTCTATTGCACCAAAACCCGTTACAAGTCAGTGGTGCCGTGATAGAAATGCTTATAATGACACTTTACACGTTGCTATCGTTGATGACGACGGTAGAATAAGTGGTATTCAAGGACAACTTCTTGAAAAGCATGTAGATCTTTCTAAGGCACTTGATGCAGTTTCTGCTGTTAATTCTCCTCAGAAGATATGGTACGAACAGTATTTGGCTGATAATTCAGCATACGTTTATGCAGGTAGTAATCCAGGTGAAACTGCTTCTAGTTACTGGAACACTGCACCCCAAGCAACAGGATTTAATACTGCTGTAACTGCAACAACTCCTGTTACAACAGCAGGTGGTTCATGGGGATTAGATGCACAAGGTGTTACATTTAACGCAATCGGTAGAGTAGCTTATACTCTAAGAGGTGGTGATGATTATTCTACTGCTAATATTGGTGGTGGAACAACATTCGGTGGATATAGTGCATCTCTTGGAGATTTGATGACATCTTATAATAAGATATCCAATAAGGATAAAGAAGATGTTGATTATATCATCATGGGTCCTGGATGTTCTACTAAGGCAGAATCTCAGGCAAAAGCAAATAAAGTCATTTCTCTTGCACAAGAAAGAAAGGATTGTGTTGCATTTGTTGGACCACATAGAGCAGACATAGTTGGAGTTACTAACTCTGATACACAAACAAATAATCTTATTGATTATTTCAGTGCATTAAGTTCTTCTTCTTATGCAGTCTTCGATAGTGGTTACAAGTACACTTATGACCGCTTTAATAACAAGTTCCGTTATATCCCAACTAATGGAGATATAGCAGGTCTAACTTGCAGAACTGGAATTAATGCTTATCCTTGGTTCTCACCTGCAGGTCAACAGCGTGGTATTCTTAACAATGCTGTTAAACTTGCATACAACCCAGATAAAGCACAAAGAGATCTTCTCTACCCACAAAGAGTTAACTCTGTTATTACTCAACCTGGATTAGGAACACTTCTCTTCGGAGATAAAACTGGTCTCGGTTATGCATCTGCATTTGATAGAATTAACGTTCGTCGCTTGTTCCTTACAGTCGAACAGGCACTTGAAAGTGCAGCAGAAGCACAACTCTTTGAACTTAATGATGATATTACAAGAGCAAACTTCCGTAATATTGTCGAACCTTATCTTCGTGACATTCAAGCCAAGAGAGGAATTTATGGATTCCTTGTTGTTTGTGATACAACAAATAACACTCCTGACGTTATTGATAATAATGAGTTCCGCGCAGACATCTTCCTGAAGCCTGCGAAGTCTATCAACTACGTCACCTTGACCTTCGTTGCTACCAGAACTGGTATTAGCTTCGAGGAAGTGGCTGGTAGAGTTTAACCATTAGATCTAAATAACTACAGGAGGATAACAAACAATGGCTAAAGCAGTAGAAAACATTCCAGTAAAGACCATCTCGCAGTTTAAATCACAACTGCTTGGTGGTGGTGCCAGACCTAATCTCTTTGAAGTTCAGATTCCTGAATTTCCCGCATCCGTCGGCAATGTATGGGGTGATCTAGAACAAAGACATTTAACGTATTTGTGTAAAGCAACTTCATTACCTGCTCAAAATATTGCTTCAGTTGATATACCATTCAGAGGTCGTATTTTTAAAGTTGCCGGAGACAGAACAATTGATAACTGGTCGGTAACTGTTATTAATGATGCAAGGTTTAATCTTAGAACAGCATTTGAACAGTGGACCGAAGCAATTGCTAAACTTGATAATAACATGGGTACAGTTAATCCTAATGAATATATGACTGATGCATATGTTTATCAGTTAGGTAGAGGATCTGTAAAAGAATCTGCTAATAATAGTGGTGACAATAGTGCAATTCTTGCTACATATAAGTTTGTTGATATTTGGCCAGTAACGGTGGGAGACATTGCTCTTTCATATGATACTGGTGATACTATTGAAGAATTTGAAGTTGAATTTGCAGTTCAATCTATTCAGTTAGATCCTGATAACGGACCGGTGGATTCCCCAATTTCCGGATAGTATGGTATAATTAGACTAACTAAATATTAGTAGGTCTAAAAATACTTGGAATAAATTATGGCTAAGTTATTTGGGTTCTCGATAGAGGACACCGATCAACTACCAAAGGACGCTATTTCCCCCGTTCCGCCGACTGATGCGGACGGGGTAGAGCATTATTTGAGTAGTGGTTTTTTTGGTTCTTATGTAGATATTGAAGGTGTTTATAGAACCGAGTTTGAACTTATTAAGCGTTATCGTGAAATGGCACTCCATCCAGAGTGTGATAGTGCAATCGAAGATATTGTTAATGAAGCGATTGTAGCAGATAGTAATGATAGTCCGGTAGAAGTAGAACTTTCAAACCTTAATGCTAGTGATGGTATTAAGAATAAAATTAGAGAAGAATTCAAATATATTAAAGAATTATTGGATTTTGATGCAAAAGCACATGAGATCTATAGGAATTGGTATATTGACGGTAGATTATATTATCATAAAGTAATTGATTTAAAGAATCCTCATTTAGGTATTGAAGAGTTGCGTTATATTGACGCAATGAAAATGCGTTATGTAAGGAAGCAAAGGAAGGATGAAAAGGATAAAATGGGGATGGCATTGGTTCCCCGTAGTGATAATCCAGAAGATTTTGAATTCCCAGAAATGGATGAATTCTTTATCTATAATCCGAAAGCCAGTTATCCTGTAGGAAATCCTTCTGCCATGGGTGGAATGGGTGGAATCAAAATGACCAAAGATTCTATTGCCTATTGTACTTCTGGTTTAGTAGATAGAAATAAGGGATCTGTTCTTTCATATCTCCATAAAGCCATTAAATCTCTCAATCAGTTAAGAATGATTGAGGATTCTCTTGTAATATATCGTTTATCTCGTGCCCCAGAACGTAGAATTTTCTATATTGATGTTGGTAATCTTCCTAAGATAAAAGCAGAACAGTATTTGCGTGATGTTATGATGAGGTATCGTAACAAACTTGTTTACGATGCTAACACTGGGGAGGTTCGGGATGACAAGAAGTACATGGCAATGCTTGAAGATTTCTGGCTCCCTAGAAGGGAAGGAGGTCGTGGAACTGAAATTTCTACTTTACCAGGAGGTCAAAACCTTGGTGAAATCACGGATATTGAGTACTTCAAAAAGAAATTATATAGGTCGCTCAATGTACCCCCATCAAGAATGGAGGGAGACGGAGGATTCAATCTGGGAAGATCATCAGAGATATTAAGAGATGAAGTTAAATTTAGTAAGTTTGTTGCACGTTTACGCAAAAGATTTGCGGGAATGTTTAATGATTTACTTAAAACTCAGTTAATTCTTAAGAACATTGTTACCCCAGAAGATTGGGAAACAATGAGTGAACACATACAATATGACTTCTTGTATGACAATCATTTCACAGAATTAAAAGAAGCAGAGCTAATGAATGAGAGATTAGCACTGCTTGCTACTACCGAACCTTATATTGGAAAGTATTATTCCCAGGATTGGGTTCGTCGTAAAGTATTACGTCAAACCGATGAAGAAATACTCGAACAGGATAAGTTAATTAAGAAAGAAATTAAGGATGGAGTTATTCCTGATCCTGCTGCTATCGATCAACAAATGATGTTAGATCCTGAAGGTAGTGGTGGTATGAGACCAGTGGATCCAACTCAACTTGGTGCTACTCAACCTGAACCTGATGCTGCTTTAAGATCTATGGCAGTTGATACTTCTGTTGCACAATCTGACGCTAATTTGGTTAAACCAAAAGGCGGAGAGATTTAATGGGAGTGGGTGGAAAGAAAGAGGACTATGATTTCCGCCGTGATTCAGATGATATGGAGTGGTGGGCTGAGCAGAGATTTAATATAAGAGAAGTACGTATGATATACAGTTCTCTTAATAATTATAAAACTGTTTGGCAAGGTGAACCTGATAGACCAAAAGAAGAAATGGAATTCGTCGATTGGTATAAAGGACGTTTATTTGCTATGATTACTGATTATAATTATACCCATCATGAGGTGGATGCATCGGATGGTGACTCTACCCCTAGTGGGAATGATACATAAATATTAACGATTACTCACATTTAATACAATGCCTGACACTGAAATTGACAATGAACCCGTTCAGATGGATGATTCTGGCCAAGTGGCTCAAGATGTCCAGTCTGAATTGATGGATATGATTATTGCTGATGAATCTCCTTCAACTATTAGTGATAAGATTAAAGATATTCTTTATGCAAAATCTTCGGATAAAGTTGATGCTTATAGACCTGAAGTAGCACAAGGGGCGTTCGGCGATGAACAAGCGGCTACGGCAGCTGTTGCTAATGCGGCTGCGGCAATTAGTGGAGAAACTGCTGCTGCATCTAATGAAGTACCAGCCGAAGAGTAATTATAAATAAATAAGACAATGAATTTGTATCTATAATGGCCGTTTTTCAACCAGTAGGTCCTTCTTTTAACGTTACTGCTGCAGCGACGGCAAATGTTGGAACCGCCTTAACGCAGCAAACCAAATACCTAAGGGTCGTTGCATCAGGAGCGAGTTTTGCTCATGTTGCAGTTTGTGGTTTTACTTCAGCGGCAACAAGTGCTGATACTATTATTGCTGAGGGTGTACCTGAGATTATTTCAATTAATCAACCAACCTCTCAAACACCAGTAGGAGTTGCTAGTACTGGATCAACTACTGAGTGGAAACTTGCAGAGGGTACAGGTTCTCAATTTGTAACTGGTCAAAAAGTATTGATTAATAATCTGCCATCTGAACCATGGTGGGGTACATTAGGAGTAGGTACAGTTATTTCGGTTAATCAACGTGCTAATTTCCCTAATGGAGATTATCCTTATAATGTTACCGTCACAACTTCACATAATAGTGCCGGAGTGGTTACTGATATTGGAACGGGAACTAGATTAACTAGTGCTTTCCAAGTTACCGCTATTAGAGGTGGTTTAGGTTCTGGTATTGTTCATTGTCAACAAGTTCAAATTACTGGGGGTTAATTTCCAATGAAACTCATTAGAGAAGAAATTGAATCTGTTAAGTTTATTACGGAGAAATTAAAGTCCGGTAAGCAAAATCTTTACATTGAAGGTATTTTCCTTCAAGGAAACATTACGAACAGAAATGGTCGGATGTATCCTATTGAGACTCTACGTAAAGAAGTTGGACGTTATAACGAGTCCAATGTTCAATCAGGAAGGGCACTTGGAGAATTGGGTCATCCCGATAGTCCAACTGTGAATCTTGATAGAGTTTCGCATAAAATCGTCTCTTTAAAAGAGCACGGTTCTAATTTCATTGGTAGAGCGAAAATTCTCGATACACCAATGGGTCAAATTGCATCTTCGTTAATTAAAGAAGGTGTAAAACTTGGCGTTTCCTCTCGTGGTATTGGTTCTTTAAAACCAACCAAGGAAGGATTTAATGTCGTTGGTGATGATTTCATGTTAGCAACTGCTGCTGATATCGTTGCTGATCCTTCTGCTCCTGATGCTTTCGTTGAAGGTATTATGGAAGGAAAGGAGTGGGTTTGGGAAGGAAATTCTTTCCGTGAAAAACTCGCTGCTGAAACTAGGAGCAAAATTGACACTCTTGTAGGGCAAAAAGCACTGGAAGAGCACAAGATTAAATTGTTTGATGAGTTTATTAACTCATTGTAAACAAAAACTTTATAAATAAATATAGATTTTAACTACAGATCGAATTCGGAGTACCCAAAAATGTCTAGTGACACACAATTACAGGAAATGGAAGTAGGCACTAAGGAAGTTAAAGGTCCTGTTAATGCCAACGCAGCACCTGGAGACCAAGCCCTACCCAAAGCAGGAAGCAATGCAAGTGGTGTTAAAACACCTGGCAACCAAGCTCAAGTAGAGGATCTAGGTGGACCTACACCTGATAATTACAGTCCTACTAACGATTCCGCTAAGTTGAAGCCAGCAGGCGGCACACTTAAGCAAGTTAGAGACGTTGTTAACAAGAATGCCGAAGCGGGTGATCCACAACCATTTAAGAGTGCAACTCCTGTGAAAATCCCTGAGGATGCAGAAGTCACTGATGAAGTAATTGAAGAGGATCAAGTAACTACTGATGAAGTAGTTTCCGAAGAAGAAGTAGTTGAAGAAGTAGCAACTGAGGCAGAAGCACCTGATTTCACAGAGATTAGCATTGAAGAAGATGTTACTGCTCTGGTAGAAGGTGAAGAGCTTTCCGAAGAGTTCAAGGAAAAAGCAAAAACAATCCTTGAAGCAGCAATCAAAGGTAAAGTAGTACAGATTAAAGAAGTACTAGAAGCCGAGTATGATGCAAAACTCCTCGAAGAAGTTGAGGAAATCAAAGGCGCACTTAATGAGCGTGTTGATTCCTACCTAGAGTATGTTGCTGACGAATGGTTCACTGAGAACCAACTCGCAGTTCAGTCTGGTCTGAAGGAAGAACTTACAGAATCCTTTATGACTGGTCTAAAAGGTCTTTTTGAAGAACATTATGTATCAATCCCTGAAGAAAAATATGATGTACTTGAGAGCATGGTAGAAAAACTAGATGATATGGAGTCCAAACTCAATGAGCAAATTGAGAAGAATGTCTCCCTCAACAAGCGACTCGGTGAGTCACAAGCTGAAGGAATTTTCGACTCAATTTCTGAAGGTCTTGCAGACACTCAGAAAGAGAAGCTCGCCTCACTTGCTGAAAGTGTAGAGTTTGATAGTGAAGATCAATATCGTGACAAGTTGGTAACCCTTAGGGAATCTTATTTCCCCGGCAAGGCACTTCCAACTACTGCTAAAACCGAGACACTCACAGAGGGAATGGAAGCTGCACCTGCCGATATGACAGGTTCCATGGCTGCATACCTAAAAACAATGTCAATGGTTAGCAAATAACTGAATTAAACATTAAATCAAACAAACTAAACTTTAATAGGTAAACGCAATGTTCCATTCCGAACAGTTGCAGGAAAAGTGGGCACCACTTCTCGACCATGAAGGTTCAGAAAAAATTTCGGATCCACATCGTCGCGCAGTTACCGCTGTCCTGCTAGAAAACCAAGAAAAATTCCTTCGAGAGCAACAGTCTTTCGAGAATGGTAGCTCAATGCTTACTGAGCAGCCAACAAACAATACTAACTCCACAGTAGCATCTGCTGGATATAGTTCCGGCGCAACCGCCACTGGTCCAGTTGCAGGTTTCGACCCTGTACTGATTAGCCTAATTCGTCGTGCAATGCCTAATTTGGTTGCATATGACGTTGCAGGTGTTCAGCCAATGAGTGGTCCTACTGGACTTATCTTCGCAATGCGTTCTCGCTACAACAGTCAGACTGGAACCGAGACATTCTACAACGAAGTTGATTCTGCATTCTCTGGTCAGAACTCTGGTCTAGGTGCTACCGACTTTGTTGATGGAGCAACTGGTTTGGGTACAACTTCACAGCGTGGTAGCAACCCTGCTGTTCTTAACCCAACATCTTCATACCCAACAGGCAACATCGACACCGTTTATAACGTCGGTGAAGGTATGAATACTGGTACTGCTGAAGCATTAGGTACTGGTACTGCCACTCAGTTCAACCAGATGGCATTCTCAATCGAGAAAGTCACTGTTACTGCTAAGTCTCGTGCGCTAAAAGCAGAGTACAGTTTAGAACTGGCTCAAGACCTTAAAGCAATTCACGGTCTTAACGCTGAAGCAGAACTTGCTAACATCCTTAGTACTGAGATCCTCGCTGAAATTAACCGCGAAGTTATCAGAACTATCTACAAGGTTGCTGAGCAAGGTGCTGTACAAAACGTTGCACAAGCAGGTGTATTTGACCTAGACATCGACTCAAACGGCAGATGGTCGGTTGAGAAGTTCAAGGGTCTTATCTTTCAGATTGAAAGAGATGCTAACGCAATCGCACAAAGAACTCGTCGCGGGAAGGGTAACATCATCCTCTGCTCTGCAGACGTTGCTTCCGCCCTTACAATGGCTGGTGTACTTGATTACACCCCTGCGCTTAACGCTAACCTTAACGTTAACGACACTGGTAACACATTTGCAGGAACTCTGCAAGGTAAGTATAAGGTCTACATCGACCCATATGCTGCTAACCTAACAGATGCTAATGCTGCACCTTCCGGTGGTAACCAGTACTACGTTTGTGGTTACAAAGGTTCCTCACCTTATGATGCTGGAATCTTCTATTGTCCTTATGTTCCTCTCCAAATGGTCAGGGCAGTGGGCGAGAATACCTTCCAACCAAAAATCGGGTTTAAGACTCGTTATGGTATGGTTGCTAACCCATTCTCACAAGGTACAACTCAAGGTGAAGGTACTCTTACCGTTAATACCAACCGTTATTACAGACGTGTTGCTGTTAAGAACCTTATGTGATACAGATGGATATATTCCATTCACATTCCAAAGGGACCCGAAAGGGTCTCTTTTTTTGTCTAAATATAGGTAGGAGACCTGCGTTCTACCATGTTCTGTAAAAATAAGATGAGTCAAGAAGACCGTCAAAAATTTAAATTAAAAATGCTTCATCGTTATGAGGATGCATTAGAGGTAAGACTTGCTGGAATAAAAGCAGCGAAAGAAAAACTTGAAGAACAAATGAATAGGGATGAGTAATGCCTACTAGAAAAAGACCTTATAAAACAGGTGCGAAAGAATCACCCATTACTAATAGGAATTTCTTATCTCCTGTTGGGTTTAAATTCGCATTGAAAAGAAGTCCTGCGGTTGCTTTCTTTTGTAATGAAGCAAATATTCCTTCTTTAGATTTAGGAGTAGCAGAGCAACCTACTTATCTTAAAAATATTCCAGTACCTGGTGATAAAATACAATTTGGTGATTTAAGTCTTCGGTTTTTAGTGGATGAAGATTTAAAAAACTTTATGGAAATTCAGAATTGGATTCGTGGATTAGGTTTTCCAGAGAGTTTATCGGAATTTGATGAATTAGAAAAAGAAGCAACAATGCCTTCCAATTTTGGTAATAATACAGGAGATGATATATACTCTGATGGAACACTTCAAATTTTAAGTAGCAACTTAATTCCCAAATTTCAGGTAATGTTCAGTGACCTCTTCCCTTATTCTCTTTCAACTATCACTTTCGATGCGACTGATACAGATATCGAGTACTTTACAGCAGAGGTAAGTTTCAAGTATACTATCTACAGGATTACTGATTTAGAAAATAACGATTTATGAGTATAACTCTTGAAGTGCTTCAAGAGATGTGGGAGAAAGATTCAAAGATAGACAGAGATAATCTACACGAAGAATCATTAAATATCCCTTCTCTTCATGCAAAATATTTTGAATTATATAATACTATATTCCTTTTAAGAAAAAAAGCAGAACAGCAAAGGAAGAACATCCGTCATGAACGGTATGAGTATTTTAGTGGGAAAGCAGATCCACAGGTATACATAGACAATCCTTTTGGGAAGAAGATAAGAGATAAGGATACCATGCAGAAGTATCTGGATGCAGATGAAAAGTTATCTAATACATCTTTAAAGATAGATTACTATGATACAATGCTTACATATATTGAAAGTATTCTTAAAGTGATACAGAATAGGACATATCAGATTAAGAATGCAATTGAGTTTATGAGGTTCCAGTCAGGATTGGGTTGACAATCCTTAATAAATATTAATAGATGCATGGAATAGGTGAAGATATTAAACAATCCTCAAACATCTAATTATGCTGACCTTAAAAATTTTATTTTAGGAGATAGTTTTCCTTGGTTTTGGAATGATCATTTTGTTTATAAGGGGAATACTGATTATTTTAAGGATGGCACAGATGCTCAAGATATTCCTTTTTTCACACATTCATTTTTAAATAGACCTAAACATACAGGAGAAAAATATCCTACTGTTAATTCACCTCATATTGGTCCAGTAAGTAATGTAGTAAATGAGATCTTTGATTTTAATAGCATTAAAGTAAAGTGTGTTTATAGGATGAATGCTAATTTAATGCAACCACAAAAAGGAAAACAAAAAACCTTTGCTCATATAGACCATGATTTTCCTCACAAAAATTTAATAGTATATTTGACTAATGTTGGGGGAGAAACTGTGTGCGGTGAAGAAAGACATGATCCCAAGGAGAATGATATTATTTCTTTTGAAGGCATTCATTACAATATGTTACCTAAAAAGGGACGGAGAATTGTATTAGTAGCAACTTATTTGGAGTAAATAAATACTTCTAGATGCATGGGTTAGGTGATTGACACTTCTGCCAATCTTGTTATATCTAAAGCGAATGAAGTCTTTCTAAGAATTGATTCAGAACCTCATATACAATATGAGTTACGAGACCACTTCACTTTTGAAGTTGAGGGTGCAAAGTTTATGCCTCAATATCGAAAGAGAAATTGGAATGGAGAAATACATTTATTTGATATGAGAAATAAACGGATCTATGTGGGTCTGTTAGATAGAATTATTTCTTTTTGTGAAAGGAATGATTATAGTTATAAGTTTCAAGATAATGAATATTATGGTACTCCCTTTGAAGTTAATGAGGGAATATCATATGAGGGTGTTAAAGATTATATGAAATCTATTTGCTCTCACTCTCCAAGGAAATACCAAATTGAGGGAGTATACGATGCATTAAGACATAATAGAAAATTATTGATATCACCCACTGCCTCAGGCAAATCTTTGATGATTTACGCTCTTGTAAGATATTATGTAGCGAAGAAACAAAAAATACTCTTAGTCGTTCCCACGACATCTCTAGTAGAGCAGATGTATAAAGACTTTGAAGACTATGGTTGGGATTCTGAGTCATATTGTCACCGTATATATGCAGGGAAAGAAAAAAGAAGTGAACTACCTGTTACTATTACAACTTGGCAATCTGTTTATAAATTAGAAAGAAAGTTTTTTGTAGATTATGATGTAGTTATTGGTGATGAAGCTCACTTATTTAAAAGTAAGTCATTAGTATCTATAATGACAAAATTAGAACATGCTAAGTATAGGTATGGATTCACTGGTACACTGGATGGAACGCAAACTCATAAATGGGTTTTAGAAGGTTTATTTGGACCATCCTATAAAATTACAAATACAAAAGAATTACAAGATGCAGGACATCTTGCTCGATTAGATATTCAATGTGTAGTTCTTAAACATGCTCCTCAGAAATTTGAAACATATAATGATGAATTAGAATATCTAATACAACATGAACAAAGAAATAAATTTTTATGTAATTTAGCATTAGATCTTAAAGGTAATACTCTTTTATTGTATAGTAGAGTAGAATCTCATGGTGCAGTACTCTACGAAAAGATAAATACAAATAAGGAAATTGATCGTAAAGTATTCTTTATTCACGGTGGTGTTGATGCTGAGGAAAGAGAATTGGTGAGAGAAATTACTGAAACTGAAAATAATGCCATCATCGTTGCCTCCTACGGTACATTCTCAACTGGTATCAATATTAAAAACCTCCATAATGTTATCTTTGCTTCTCCAAGTAAATCACGCATTCGCAACCTCCAAAGCATTGGACGAGTTCTTAGAAAAGGAGCAAACAAAGTAAAGGCAATCTTATATGATATATCTGATGATTGCACTTATAATTCAAGGAGAAATTATACTTTAAATCATTTCATTGAACGAATTAAAATCTACAACGAAGAAAATTTTAATTATGAAATAATCACTATACAATTAAGGAAAGGATAAAATTATGGGAATAGAAGACGATTTTTACGCCACCATAAAATTTAAATCAGGCGAAGAAATATTTGCTAAAGTTGCTGCTTCGGAAGAAGATAATAGAACCATGTTGATTCTACATCATCCAATTATAATTGGAGAGATTAGAAGTAAGAGTGGAGTAGTAGGATATAAAGTTGAACCTTGGTTAAAAACCAGTAGAGAAGATATGTTCATTGTTAATATGGACAATGTTCTTACTTTATCCGAGTCAGCTGATGTTGAAATGATTGTAATGTATAAGAGATATCTTAAAGATTCTGAGAATGATCGAAAAAGTAATTCAAAGATTAATCGACGAATGGGATATTTAGGAAATGTAGAAGAAACCAAAGTCTCCCTAGAGAAGCTCTTTAAATTAGATAATAAAAAGAATACTAATAGCTAAGCCTTTTCCAGAAACACCACAGAGTTATTCTACTTGGTTTTTAAAACTTGTCAACTACGTAGGTAAATGTTATACTATCTACATAGTAGTGATAATGACTTATGGCTATATCTCCTGGAAAAACTATGGGTAGAAGAAAAGGTAGGTCCGAACACTATGTAAATAACAAAGAATTCCTTGCTGCACTAATTAAGTATCGTGAGGAAGTTGATATTGCTAAAATAAGGGATAAACCTAAGCCGGTTATTCCTCGTTATATTGGAGAGTGTTTTTTAAAGATTGCAAACCACTTATCATTTAAACCAAACTTTGTTAATTACATGTTCAAGGAGGACATGATCTCAGATGGAATCGAAAATTGCGTTCAGTACATACATAATTTTAATCCTGAGAAATCCCAAAATCCTTTTGCTTACTTTACGCAGATTATACATTATGCATTTCTCCGCCGAATACAAAGAGAAAAACGGCAGTTAGAAATTAAGAATAAGATCCTTGAGAAGTCGGGTTATTCAGAAGTATTTGATGATAATAATCAGATTGACGGATCGACTTATTCCGACTATAATCAAATTAAGGATGCTGTGCATAGTAAATTACGTAACTGATGAAGGTTAATCATTATGCCGAAGTTCTTGTGGGTGATTATCAATTTGCAGATAGGGTAAAAGAGCAAGTTCTTTCGTGTTTAAAAACTTGTAATCCTATACCACAGGACAATAGTAATGTGAAAGCATCTGTCCATACAGAATGGGATTGGGAGCCTGATAATATTACGTTGAGAAATCTTAAAGGGTATATTAGGGAGGAGATAGAAAGATATTTTAGACCTGGTGCTCTGTCTGGTGGAGAAAGAGAATATTTAAGATTGTCAAATTTTTGGGCCAATGTTTATAAGAAGGATGATTATGCACGATCTCATTGCCATAAACCATATGATTTTAGTTTTGCATATTTTGTAAAGTCAAAGTGGTATTATCCTCCTCTTGTTTTTAGTGATAGTGGAAAACTGGTTCGACCCAAAGAAGGAAGGTTTGTTGCTTTTCCAGCGTATCTCAAACATCATGTTCCTAAACATAGATATAATGATACTCGTATCACCCTATCAGGTAATTTTGCTATAGAGAGACCATGAAGATAGCAATAATTACTGATCAGCATTTTGGTGCTAGAAAAAATTCAAAACTTTTTCACGATTATTTTCTGAAGTTTTATAATGATGTATTTTTTCCGACTCTTGAACAGGAAGGTATTACGACCATTGTTGATATGGGCGATACCTTCGATAGCCGTAAAGGTATCGACTTTTCGGCTTTATCCTGGGCAAAGGATAACTATTACGATAAATTAAAAGATTATACTATTCATACAATTGTAGGTAATCACACTGCTTATTATAAGAATACTAATGAGGTGAATGCAGTTGATCTTTTACTGCGTGAGTATGATAATGTAAAAATATATTCCCAACCAACTGAAATAAAAATAGATAATTTAGATATTCTTTTGGTTCCTTGGATTAATCCAGAAAATGAAGATCAAACATTTAAATGTTTGACTAATACTAAATGTGATGTTGTAATGGGTCATTTAGAATTAAATGGATTCCATGCTACTCAAGGTCATATTCAAGAACATGGAACTCCTGTAAGCGCATTTGAAAGGTTTACGAGGGTGTATTCGGGACACTATCATATTAGATCGAATAAGGAAAATATTTATTATCTGGGCAATCCTTATGAGATGTTCTGGAATGATTGGAATAATACAAGAGGATTTCATCTCTTTGATACTGAAACATTAGAGCATACTCCTGTCGATAATCCTTATACTATTTTTAAGAAGATCTTCTATGAAGATACTCCCTATCAGACTTTTGATACCAGAAAATATGAAGGTAAGATAGTAAAAGTTATTGTACGCCAGAAGTCTGATACAAAGAAATTTGAAAAATTTGTCGATAAGCTGTATAATTCTAATGTAGCTGAAATTAAAGTAGTTGAAAACTTTGAGTTCAATGGGTGGTATTGTAAAGATGATGATGCATTTGAATCAGAGGATACGATGTCCATACTCAATAGGTATATTGAAGAAGCAGATATAACTCTTGATAAATCTGTAATTCAGAAGATGTTACAAGAAGTTTATCAGGAAGCATGTGAGCTTATTTAATGTATATTCTTACTATTGCTGGTAAAGAAAATAATGGAGCCTATTCTGTAACCGATGAAGATGGGGAGCAGATTCTTTATCTTTTTGAACAAGAGGATGATGCTACTCGTTTTGCAATGATGTTAGAAGATGATGATTATCCTGAAATGAATATCATGGAAGTTGAAGATGAAATCATGATCAAAACTTGTGAACTACATGGATATACTTACACGGTTATAACACCGGATGATATTGTGATTCCCCCAAGCAGTAAGAATGATTTTATTTGAAAAAATTCGTTGGAAGAATTTCTTATCCACTGGTAATCAATATATTGAAATTGATTTAACTAAAAGTGATACTACTTTAATTGTAGGGACTAATGGTGCGGGGAAGAGTACAGTATTAGATGCTTTGACATTTAGTTTGTTTGGCAAGCCTTTTCGTAAGATTAATAAACCACAATTATTGAATACTGTTAATGAGAAGGATGGGAGGGTTGAAGTAGAGTTAACTCATAATGGAGTTAGTTGGAAAATAGTAAGAGGAATCAAACCTAATACATTTGAGATTTGGAGAGATGGTAATTTAATGGATCAAGCTGCTAATGCTAATGATCAGCAGAAGTGGTTAGAGCAGAATGTTCTCAAAATGAACTATAAGTCCTTTACTCAAATTGTTATTTTGGGTTCGAGTACTTTTGTTCCTTTCATGCAATTGACTTCTAATCATCGGAGAGAAGTTATTGAAGATCTTTTAGATATTAAAATCTTTTCTTCAATGAATAATCTTATTAAAGATAAGATAAGAGTAGTTAAGGAAGAGATTAAGGTTCTTCAATTAAAGAAAGAGTCTCTTAATGATAAAGTAACGATGCAAGAGGAGTTTATTGAAGAAATAGAGTTGAGGGGTAAAGAAAGTATAGAAGAGAAGAAGGGGAAGATTAAAGAGCTAGATGTTGAAGTATCCACCCATATGGAGATGAACACTATTAAGGAATGTGACATTGCTGACTTGATAGAGAAGCAAGAAAAGGTAACAGGTGCTACTGAAAAATTAAGAACTTTGGGTGGTTTAAAGGGGAAGATATCTAATAAGGTAGCAACTATTACTAAAGAGCATAAATTTTTCACCGA